>Ga0163152_10000021_pt1 | contig 259937 bp, 248 predicted proteins | sample OliLakLV19MP8IB2_FD_148635 | JGI IMG/M metagenome (GOLD analysis project Ga0163152, IMG submission 148635) | Freshwater microbial mat bacterial communities from Lake Vanda, McMurdo Dry Valleys, Antarctica - Oligotrophic Lake LV.19.MP8.IB-2 | ecosystem: Environmental > Aquatic > Freshwater >... | reverse complement strand
TCGAATTGAACTGGCCCAAGGCCCCTGCCGACGCCTTTCCGCGCGTCCTCGGCGAAGACTTGGAGATGAATCACCCTGTCGAGCGTGAACGAGGGCTGGTGATGCCGGTGCAGATCTATCCGATGTGCGAGACCGCAATTCGCGCCGCTGCGGGCCGCACAGTTGACCAGCAGCTCACCGTGGCCAGCGAGCTGTGGGCTCGGTTCAGCAAGGTCGCCGCGCACAACCCGGCAGCGTGGTCGCGCACTGCGAGGAGCGCGGAGGAAATTCGTACGCCTTCCAAGGACAACCGCATGATCGGATTCCCGTACACGAAGTTCATGAACTCAAACAACAACGTCGACATGGCCGCAGCGCTCATCATGTGCAGCGCAGCCAAGGCGCAGTCGTTGGGTATCGCGAGAGACCGATGGGTTTTCCCCCATTCGGGCGCCGACTGCCACGAACACAACTACATCAGCAACCGGTGGAGCTTTGCCGAGACGCCAGCCATCAGGCTCGGCGCTCGTGATGCGCTGCGACTCGCTGGCCTGACAATCGACGACATCGAGATTGTCGACCTCTATTCCTGCTTTCCCTCTGCCGTTCAACTCGGCGCGCAGAGCCTTGGCCTTGGCCTTGATCGCCAGCTCACCCGCACTGGTGGCCTGTCGTTCGCTGGCGGGCCATGGAACAACTATGTGATGCACGCGATTGCGACGGTGATGCACGACCTGCGCGAGCATCAGGGAGCGAACGCATTGGTGTGGGCGAACGGTGGGTACGCCACGAAACATTCGTTTGGCGTGTACGGCACAAACCCCCCGGCGTCGTTTCAACACTCCAGCCCACAAGCCGAAATCGACGCATTACCGCGTCGCGAACTCGCCGATGTCGCCGCCGCGCAGGGCCAAGCAACGATCGAGGCCTACACCGTGATGCACGATCGCCAAGGTCATCCGGAGACCGCACTCGCCGCCTGCTTGTTGCCCGATGGTCGGCGTGCATGGGGCACATCGACGGACGTCGCGACCGCAGCAGCCATGTGCGAGGGCGAATGGGTGGGGCGAACCGCCGAGCTCAACGACGAAGGCACGTTGTCCTTCTAAACGACGCGTGTCTCAGCGGCACGTGCTTCAGCTGGCAAGCTCTCGTTCATGGCAACGAATCAGCTTCCCATCATCCTTGATTGTGACCCGGGCCACGACGATGCGATGGCCATCGTCGTCGCCGCGCGGCACACGAACCTGATCGGCCTGACCAGCGTCTCGGGCAATGCTCCGCTGGAAGCCACCACGCGTAACGCGATCATCATGCGCGACCTGCTCGGCCTCGACTGCCCCGTCCATGCCGGCGCGGCGCGACCGCTCATTCGCGAACCGCGACACGCAGCGTATGTACACGGCAAAAGCGGTATGGACGGCAGCAACCTGCCCCAGCCAAGCGGGCCGCCAGCGAGCAACGACGCTGTCGGCTACATCATCGAAACCTGCCGCGCGCAGGAGGGCATCTGGCTCGTCGCCATCGGGCCGATGACGAATATCGGCCTCGCCTTGCGCGCGGCACCGGACCTCGCCGGACGAATCGCTGGCATATCAATCATGGGCGGTGGCCGTTTCGGCAACAGCACGGCCGCGGCCGAGTTCAACCTGTGGTGCGATCCGGAGGCCGCCGACATCGTGTTCAGCTACGGCGGACCGCTCGTGATGGCGGGACTCGATCTCACACACAAGTTTCAAGCGACGGACGAACGCATTGCAATGGTGCGCGAGTTGCCCGGCACATTGGCACCAATTCTCACGGACCTGCTCGACTTCTTCAGCGGCACCTATCGGTCGCGACATCACAACATCGTCGGCGCACCGGTGCACGACCCGTGCGCAGTCATGGCGCTCACGCACCCACATCTGTTCACGCGCAGTCGAAAGCACGTGCAGATCGAGACCCACGGCACGCTGACCGCTGGAATGACACTGATCGACGACCGCGATCTGAAGGAAGTACCGGAGCCCAATTGCGATGTGCTCACTGGCGTCGATGCCGATGCCGCGTGGCAGGTCCTCGTAGAGGCGATCCAGCACTTCTCACACTGACGAAACCGAACGACATACGCTGCGGCAATGCGAGCTGCGGTCATGCGGGAGTGGCAACTAAGAGTCGACGACGTTCCCGACCCAACACCTGGGCCAGGCCAAGCTCTGACCAGAGTGCTGGCGTGCGGCATCTGCGGGAGCGACCTGCACATGCTGCGCCATGGTGCAGAGATGCGCGCGACGATGGCCGAGTTGCTCGGCTCCGCCCCCACCGATGCGATGGCACCGAAGCCGTTCGAGGCCGACCACGACACGATCATGGGTCACGAGTTCTGCTGCGAGGTGACCGAACTCGGCCCTGGCTGCCAGAACCTGAAGGTTGGTGATGTTGTTGTAAGCATGCCGGTCGCGTTCGACACGGACGGCTTACACGCGCTCGGTTACTCGAATCGTTACAACGGCGGTTACGCGGAACAGATGGTCGTCAACGAACTGCTGGCGTTGAAAGTTCCAAACGGGTTGTCGCCAGCGATGGCCGCGGCGACCGAACCTTTAGCGGTCGGCATCCATGCCGTCGCGAAGAGTCGCATCGATGGCACCGAGAGCGCTCTCGTGCTGGGGGCGGGTCCCGTTGGGTTGGCGTGTATCGCGGCGCTGCGCATGCGCGGGATTGGGCCGATCGTTGTCGCCGAGTTCTCCGCTAAACGCCGCGAGTTGGCCGTGCAACTTGGAGCCGACGTCGTCGTCGACCCGCGCGAGACACCGGCGATAGAGGCATGGCGAGCCATCGATGGTGTGCGACCGCTGGTCATCTTCGAAGCGGTTGGCGTGCCCGGCATGTTGGATGAGGCAATGCGCATGGCGCCGCGCAATGCGCGCATTCTGGTTGTGGGCGCCTGCATGCAGCAGGACACCATTCACCCGATGCTCGGAATCGGGCGCGAGCTGAACATTCAGTTCGCGCTTGCATACGAGCCCGTTGAGTTCACGGCTGCGCTGCAGGCAATCGCTGAAGGCGACGTCGACCTCGCGCCGTGGCTGACCGGCACGGTCACCGTCGACGGGATCCCGCAGGCCTTCATCGACCTAGCCAGCCCCGACACTCACGCCAAGATCCTTGTCGTTCCAGGGTGAGGGTGTTCCTCAGTAGCGCGAGTCGTGGCAAAGTACAGCGTGGCTACCAAGCTGACCGACAAGACATCTGACACGTTTCCGCGTCAGAACGCACGAACGCAACGATTCACCCTCGGCGACCCGCGCAACGTCGCGGTCTCCCCCGATGGTGAGCGGGTCATCTTCGCTCGGAGTCGCGCCGGCGACGATCCGCTGAACTGCCTGTGGGTGCTCGATGTCGCGGCGGCAAGCGAGCGACTGGTTGGCGATCCGACGACCCTGCTCGCTACTCCCGACGATGAAGACTTGCCCGCCGAGGAACGCGCGCGTCGCGAACGTATGCGAGAAGGCGCAAGCGGTATCACAGCCTTTGCTACCGATAAGGCAGCAACTGTCACCGCGTTCGCACTGTCCGGGCGCTTGTTCCTCGCGGGATTACTCAGCGGCCAAGCTCGCGAACTGGTTGTCGATGGTCCGGTGTTCGATCCGCGCCCGGACCCTCTCGCTACCCGGGTCGCGTACGTCTGCGGGCGAGCTCTACGAATCGCAGAACTCGACGGCAGCAGCTGGGAACTTGCCGCGCAAGACGATCCGAATGTTTCCTGGGGTAGCGCCGACTTCATCGCCGCCGAAGAGATGCACCGCTTCCGCGGGTATTGGTGGAGTCCCGATGGTTCCGCCATCGCTGCGTGCCGCGTGAACGTCGGCGACGTACAACGTTGGTACATCTCTGATCCGGCCAATCCCGATCAGCCGGCCAACGAGGTCCGCTATCCGTCGGCGGGAACCAACAACCCTGAGGTCAGCTTGCACGTGCTAGCGCTCGACGGTGGGACCACAGAAGTGATGTGGGACCGCGAGGGTTATCCGTACCTCGCCGATGTGAAGTGGCCATCCGCCGATCGTCTACTGCTGACCGTCCAGTCGCGCGATCAGCGGTCGTTGATGGTTTTGGAAGCCAACCCGCGCCTGGGTGACACCAGCCCGCTCTTCGCCGATGGCGATACTGCGTGGGTCGAGTTGGTGCCTGGCACACCGGCGATGATGGAAGACGGCACGCTGATTACCTGTGCCGATCGAAATGGTGCACGGCGGTTGCTGGCCGACGGCGAGCCGATGACGCCAGTGGATCTGCAAGTGCGCGCGGTGCTGTCTACCCAAGGCGACGAAGTGTTCTTCCTCGCCAACCCGCTCGACGATGCAACCGTGCAACATGTTTGGCGCTGGCGCACCGACCGAACGATGGCCGCTCTCACTACCGAACAAGGCATTCATGGCGCCACAGTCGGCGGGGCAACGATGGTGATGCGCTCGACGGTGCTCGCCGATCCTGCGATCCTCACGAAGGTTCTGGTGGGCGGAACCGACAACGGAGTCGCGATCGAATCGTTCGCGCAGCAACCGCTTGTACGCCCGAACGTCACGCTGCATCGCTACGGAACGCATGCGATCGCGACCACGGTGCTGCTGCCGCACCAACACGACGGCAAGCCGCTGCCCGTGCTGCTCGACCCATACGCCGGACCGCACGCACAGCGCGTCCTGTGCTCGCAATCGGGTTACCTCACGTCGCAGTGGTTCGCGGATCAAGGCTTTGCAGTGGTGGTCGCCGATGGGCGCGGCACCCCCGGACGCGGCAGCGAATGGGAGCGTGCTGTTCATCGCGACCTCGCCACCGCCGTGCTCGAAGATCAGATCACCGCCCTGCAAGCCGCCGCCGCCGAGCACCCACTCGACTTGACGCGCGTCGCGATTCGCGGTTGGAGCTTTGGCGGCTACGTCGCCGCGCTCGCTGTTCTTCGGCGCCCCGACGTTTTTCACAGTGCCATCGCCGGCGCACCCGTAACCGATTGGCGGCTCTACGACACCCACTACACAGAGCGCTACCTCGGTGACCCGACAATCGATTCGACCGCCTACGCGGCCAATTCGCTGCTACCCCTCGCCGGCCAACTCGCTCGCCCACTACTGCTGATCCACGGCCTCGCCGACGACAACGTTGTCGCCGCCCACAGTCTGCAACTCTCGAACGCGCTGCTGGCGGCAGGAAAGCCTCACGAAGTGTTGCCACTGGTTGGGGTAACCCACATGACGCCCCAAGAGGTGATCGCCGAGAACCTGCTGCTGCACCAGCTCGACTTTCTGCAGCGATCGCTTGCGTTGCGCTGAGCCGGGCTCCACTAACGTGCGGCCACAATGAATCAGCGCCTGTCCGAGCTCTACAACCATGTGGCCGTTCACGCGACTGCCGATCGCGAGCACGAGGCGGCAGTCGAGTTGTTGCTCTTGGTGATGCTCGCCGACAACCACATCAGTGATGCCGAGGTCGAAGAGATTCGCAGGATCAGCGCCGATTCAGGCTGGGACTCGGTCACCTTTTCGTTCGACCAGTACCTCGGAGTTGCCGCGTCGAAGGTTCGGGCTGCACTCGCCTCGCACGAGGTCGAAGCGCTGCTTGACGACATCGATGATCGCGTCAGTAGCAGCGTGTTGCGCAGCGCACTGTTCAGTGCCGCTCGCGATGTGGCTGGAGTGGACCACGACCTAGACGAAGAAGAGCAAACTCTCCTCGGCCAAATCGCGGCCCGCTTCGATTGATTTCAGACGGGTTCGAAATGCGTCACACCGTCGAGAACTGATACCAGGTGCAACTCGCCGTCTAGGTCAGCCGTGATGTCGACGAGATACGGCACGTTGGCAATGCTGCGAACCGGCTCGAGTGGGTGATCGGGATCAAACGTCCACACCTCACCGCTGCAGTAGTCACCGAACACGTAGAGCCCGTCGAGCTCGGGGAACTGCGAGCCGTGGTACACCTCGCCGCCAACGATGGAACAGCCGAGGGGCCCGTGCACGTACTCGTACACCGGGATGAGATGGCCGGCCGCTTCTTGATCGGTGTTCAGACGGCGCGTTCCTTCCCACGCACTCCACCCGAAGCTGATCCCTTTGGCGGCATCGGCTCCGTCGACTGCCTTCACCCAATCGACCTCTTCGATATCGAACGATCCGACATCGCCAATCCACAGATCGCCAGTTGCAGTGTCGAATGCGACCCGCCACGGGTTGCGCAATCCGATCGACCATATTTCTGGCAACGCGCCGGCAACATCGACAAACGGATTGTCCGGCGGCACTGTGAACGATGCGGTTTCTGTGGGCCGTGGGTCGATGCGCAACAACTTGCCGAGGGGTGTCACCAGGGAGAGCGCAACGCGCCGCCCATCGTTGTACAGCGGGTCGTCGATGTCGCGCGGTGTGCCGCCATCGCCGACGGGAATGTAGAGGTAGCCGTCGGGACCAAACAGAACGTCGCCGCCCTTGTGGCCCTCGCCTGGCTGATCGAACTGGTACACGATGCGATCACTGAAGGCATCGAACGTCTCGTCGTCCAGCACTGCAAACTCGTGGATACGCGTGACGAATCCGTCTGTCTCGTTGATGTAGACGAATCCGCCGTCGGGCGAGAACGTCATCCCGAGAAAGCCCCACTCGGCTTCCGCGACGACCTGGTGCCTGAAGTCGAGCACCGGCTCGGACAACTCGCCGTCGACAAGGCGGCGCACCGTGCCTGCTCGCTCGACGACGAATCCCGTGCCGGTACCTGGGCGGAACTCGATCGCTACCGGTTCGGCGGCAGAGGTCGCCATAGCAAGTGGAATCCGATCGCCGACGACGGGCTCTTGCTGACGAGATGCAGCCGTCTCGCCCGTCGTAAATTGGTCCAGAGTCGTTGGTACGTCATCGTCGGGGGCGGTCGTTGCCGATCCGGTCGTTGCCAATGTGGTCGTTGGCGGTGCGGTGACCATCACCACGGTCGTCGCCGACTCGGACTGCGAGGGGCCATCGTTCGAGCACGCGGCGACCGCGAGGAACGTCAGTAAGGCGTATCCGGTTCGCGAACGCATCATCGAATTCTACAGCCGACCGCGATTCGATCATGAAGCGCAAGATCGCGATGAACTACAACCTGCGCGAAGCCTGCCGACGTCATCAGGGTTGTTGCAGCTGCACCCTGCCCGGCACCGATCTCTACTACTAGCCATCCGCCCGGCGCCAGCCAATCGACCGCGCCATTGATCACGGTGCGCATATCCGCGAGTCCATCGTCGTCGGCAAACAGCGCTGTCGCCGGCTCCCAGTCGCGCACCTTCGCCTCGACATGGGGATCGTCGCGCGCGATGTACGGCGGATTCGATACGACAAGCGACAACTCTCCACGTAGGTGTTCCGGCAACGCTGCAAACCAACTGCCGAGCCCGAACCGCACACACTCTCCGGACATGCCCACGCCGGCCGTGTTCGCGCGAGCGACATCGATGGCACCCGCCGAGGAATCGGTAAGCCACACCTCGGTCAATCCGTTCGGAAGTTCGGCAGCGAGCGACAACCCAATCGCACCGCTACCAGTTCCGAGATCTGCGATCACGAGCGGTCGCTCTGCTCGTTCCCTAGCGAGCCGCCGCACCAACGCGATCGCGTGTTCGGCGACCAGCTCCGTTTCCGGACGCGGGATCAGCACTCGTCGGTCGACCAGCAGGTCCAGCCGTCGAAACGACCAGTGACCAAGCACATATTGCAGCGGCTCGCCCGTTTGCAAGCGCGCGACCATTTCGCCGAGGTGAGCGATGGCGTGCTCGGTGGCAGCAAGGTCGAGCACCTCAATGAGCTCCTCACCAAAGCAACCGCTCGCTTCCTCGCACAACCATCGCGCCTCAGCGCGCCCGGCCACCACGGCGGTCTGTTCCCACAATTGGCGCCAGCTGACGCCGCTTGCGTTGGTGCTCACTCGCCGCCGGCCAACTGACGGGCGCGCTCGTCGGCGGCCAACGCGTCGACAACTTCGTCGAGGTCGCCTGCCAGGACATCTTGCAAGCGATAGATCGTGAAACCGATGCGGTGATCAGTGAGTCGGTTCTCTTTGAAGTTGTAGGTGCGTATTTTTTCGCCGCGCCCTCCGGTGCCGACCTGCGACCGACGCTCGACGGACTGTGCAGCAGCCTGTTCGTCCTCGGCGAGCTGCAACAGACGAGCTCGCAGCACCACCATCGCGCGCGCACGGTTCTGGATTTGGCTGCGTTCGTCCTGCATCGTCACGACTACACCGGTAGGGCGATGCGTAATACGCACGGCCGAGTCGGTGGTGTTGACGCTTTGCCCGCCGGCACCACTACTGCGATACACGTCGACGTCGAGGTCCTTATCGTCGATTTGCACTTCGACGTCCTCGGCCTCTGGCAGCACCAGCACCGTCGCTGACGATGTGTGGATGCGGCCCGAGCTTTCGGTCACCGGCACCCGCTGCACTCTGTGAGTACCACCCTCAAACTTGAGCTTGCTCCATGCCGTCTCGCCCTTGATCAGCATCGTCACCAGATTGACGCCGCCAAGATCGCTGAGGTCACGAGACATCACATCGACCGACCAATTATTCGCCGATGCAAAGGCGCGGTACATGTCGAACAGGTCGCCAGCGAACAGGTTTGCTTCGGCGCCACCTTCGGCTCCGCGGATCTCGATGATGACCGAACGGCCGTCGTTGCGATCCTTCGGCAACAGCAGCACACGTAGTTCTTCTTCTAGTTCGGTGATTGCTGCCTCGCTGATGGCCAACTCGTCGCGCAGCGCCGGACGTTCCTGTTCGGAAGCCACGGTCAACAACTCACGCGCGGCCTGTGCATCGGCGCTGCGAGCCTGAAACCGACGGATGCAATCAATGACTGGGGTTAGGTCCTTGTAGCGACGGGAAACCTCGCGCATCTTCGCTTGATCGTTCGCCAGTGCGGGGTCGGACAGGCGCGCCTCTAACCCAACGAACTCGTCTTCCAGGGACCGCAATCGATCAAACACCGAAGTACGAGGCTACGGGTTGGCGAGCGGTGTGATCGCGATTGAACCCGGAGCCGCGGCGGCTAGTCGATGCTGGATCTCAAGTGCGTCGCGTTCCGGAAGGACGATGAGGCATTCGTCGGTCCCGCACGCCGCCATCGCATCGACGGCGAACGGCACGACATCAAGGTCGACGCCCGTCGAGCAGACGATCGTGACTTGGTGATCAGCGATCGTTGCCTGAGCAACGCACGGCACGGCATCTTTCACATTCAACCGCGGCAACGGTGGAGCGATCGGCCGTACGTGGCTGGCGTTGATGAGCCCTGGCTCGGTGACCAATCGCGCACGCAACGCACGTTCTTGCGCCAGAAGATTGAGAGGGTGACGGCCGGCGCCGGGTTGCCGATGCTCGCGCACGGCGCGCACGACGTCGGCCAGTGCCTCGTCTGTCGGACGATTGCCGTGCAGCAACCGGAACGCTTCGCGATCGTGGGCGCCAACGCCGACCTCTAAACGCACGGCGTCAGTGGCGTCGTCGGTCACCACCCGACACACCTCCAGGCCATCAACCTCGCCACGTAGCACTCCGTGTTCGACGATCGGCTCTGCTCCGCCGGCAACGATGAGCCCTTCAAGTCCGGCGTGCGCGCGCGGGAGTTGGATCGGTGCTGGCAGTGGCTCGGGCGCGGCGGGCGTCAGCGAGCGTTCAGCCACCTGCCAAACATGCACCGGTGGTTTCCATCCGACGGCGCGCCGCGCCAAGAGGCCGCCCCCCTGCTCGACAAGAACATTGACCTCGCTGGCGTTTTGCCGCAACGCCCAAGCCACCGCCGGGCCAAGCCCACGTTCGGGTCGATCGTCAAGCAGCACCCAGGCCTGATCGCCAGCCATCAATGCCGCGCCGGCCCCGAACTCGCCGGGTCGCAATGCGGCTGCCGGTTCGCGAGCGCGAACCAGTGCCGTCAACTTCACCGCCAGCAGTCGCCCGCGGCGGTCGTCGGTCACTTGCCCTTGCGCTCGCCGTAGCGCTTGTTGAAGCGCTCGACGCGGCCACCGGTGTCGACCAGCTTTTGCTTACCGGTGAAAAACGGGTGGCATTCGTTGCAGAGTTCAACTTGTAGATCGCCACCGCGTGTGGAACGGGTGATGAACGTGTTGCCGCACGAGCAGCGCACGTTGACGTCGGAATATGTGGGGTGAATCTCAGTCTTCATGATGTCTCCGCAAGAATTGGAGAGGCCAGTGTATCGGCCGAACCCACGCGGCGCTCGTCAGTTTGGCCCGCACCCAGCCCGCGCCGGCCAGCCCACGAGATAGCGCACAATCCCGCACCGCAAACCGCTAGGCCACCACCGATCCCGACGCCCGCGACGAGCGGCGCCGATAGCAGCAATCCCAACGGCTGGCCGATCACCATGCACGCCCCGACCAAAGCGAAAACGCGCCCCTGCAACTCTGGCGCTATCCGGTTCATGAAGCGCGTTTGGATCAGCGTGTTGGCGACGCCGACGCCCACGCCGGCCATCACGAACGCCAAACCTGCCAGCGGCGCCCAGGCGGCAACGCCGCTGATTGCGACAGCGACACCTGTCAACAGCAAAGCCCCAAGGGTTGCCCGCGCCACCCCAGCGAAGCGCGGGGCGATGCTGAGACCAAGCAGCACACCTGCCGGAATTGCGGCCATGAGAACGCCGAAGCCGCTGCCGCCTAGGTGCAGCGGACCGGCAGCAAGGCCGACGATCAACACCGGAACCGGCGCAACACACAGGTTGAGGCCAGCCGCGACCACCGCCAGGTCACGCACTTCGCGATCGCGCTGCAGCACGCGAAAGCCCGCGGCGAGTCCCCCGTCGTCAGCACCATCGGCTGTTGCGAGCGGCATAGGGATACGACTCAGCCCAATGAGTACGAAGGAGAGCGCGAAGGTCGCAGCATCGACCCATAGCGCGGCGGCCGTGCCAGCGAAGCCGATGAGGACACCGCCGAGAGCCGGCCCGATGATGCCGGCCACGGCGCGGTTGGCTCCGAACATCGAATTGGCCGAAGCGCGCCGATCCTCATCGACGAGCAACGTGATCGACGCTTGCAGTGCAGGATCGAACACCGAGGCAGCGAGCGCGGCAACGACCGCGACTGCGATGACGAACGATGTCCTCAGCTCACCCGTTGCCGCCGCTACCGCGAGTACCACCGCGGCCGCGCATCGGATCGCATCGGTCGCGAGCATCAGCATGCGGCGCGACACTCGATCGGCGAGCCAGCCAGCAAAAGGAGCGGCAAGCACGGTGGGCAACATCGTGGCCAGGGCCACCATGACGACCACGGTGTTCGAACCCGTTGCCTGCCGCGCCCACCACAGCATCGCCACTCGTTGAATGCCGTCGCCCAAGTTGGACCCAGCCTGGCCACACCAAACCCTTAGAAAGTCGCTTTGATCTCGCATCCAAGCATCATCGAAGTAGTCTGATTCGAATGAAAGAGAGTCTTTCGAATCAGACGGCTTCGAATCAGACGGCTTCGAATCAGACCGTCATGATCGTGCGTTCGCACGACGCGGTGGACCTGCTGCTCAATGTGCACGCCGCCAAGCATCTGGCGCCGTTCATGCGGTGCGAACAATCGCTCGGATCGGCGTCGGCTGAACTCGACAGACGACCGAGCAGCGTCGCCTACTGGGTGGGACGCTTTCTCCAAACGGGTCTATTGGTGATAACGCGCGAGCAACCGCGAGCGGGCAAGGCAATCCCCTTCTACCGAGCTGCCGCGGACGAGTTCCAGGTGCCATTGGACGCGATGCCTCCGGGAACAACCGAAGAGTTTCTGCACGGAGCACGCAAGGTGATGGTCGCCGAATTCGCTTCCTCTGTAGAGCGTGCGGCACGTCACCATTTCACCGAAGGCATCAGCGTCACAGGGCACGCGCGGCGCGGCATATCGATCAACTTCATCGAGCCCAAAGACGGCAGCACCTCGCCCGTAACCGAATGGTGGGGCCACGTTTCGTTGACGAAGGCCGAAGCCAACGAGCTACAGCTTGAGATAGAAGCGCTTGCCCGCCGCTTCACCGCCGAACACCCCGGTCGCGGCAGGTCGCGCTACTTGATGATGATCGGACTCACGCCAACAACGACCCGCTGACCGAACCCGTAGGTCACATTGAAGGCTGTTTGGCGATCTCATTCAGGAACTCGTCGTTGGTGCGGAACGTGCGTAGACGATCCATCAACAACTCGAGGCCCGGAGCAGCGTTGCCATCGGCGGCGAGACCGCTGAGCACGCGACGCAACTTCCACACCATCTGCAACTGCTTGCGATCGAACAGCAATTCCTCGTGACGAGTGCTGCTGGCGTCGACGTCGATCGCCGGATAGATGCGGCGCTCGGCGAGGCGACGATCAAGGCGCAACTCCATGTTGCCCGTGCCCTTGAACTCCTCGAAGATCGCTTCGTCCATGCGGCTGTTCGTTTCGACCAGCGCAGTGGCGAGGATCGTGAGCGAGCCGCCTTCCTCGATATTACGAGCCGCACCAAAGAATCTCTTCGGCGGGTACAGCGCGCCAGCGTCGATACCACCGGAAAGAATGCGACCACTCGCTGGCGCTGCCAGGTTGTAGGCACGGCTGAGGCGGGTGATGCCGTCAAGAATGATCACGACATCGTGACCGGCCTCGACAAGGCGCTTCGCCTTTTCCAGCGCCAACTCGGCGACCTGCGTGTGCTCGTCGCTCGGACGGTCGAAGGTGCTGGAGATGACCTCGCCCTTGACGGTGCGCCGCATGTCGGTGACTTCTTCGGGCCGCTCGTCGATGAGCAGCACGATCAGCTTCACCTCGGGGTTGTTGGCTTCGATCGACGTCGCGATCGTCTTCATGATCGTCGTTTTGCCGGCCTTCGGCGGCGACACAATGATGCCGCGCTGACCCTTGCCGATTGGCGACACAAGGTCGACGATGCGGGCGGTCATGTTGTTCGGATCGGCGGGGTTCTCGAGGTTCAACTTCTCGTCGGGGAACAAGGCCGTGAGGTCTTCGAAACGACGACGACCGCGCGCGGCTTCCGGATCGCCATCGTTCACCGTGTGAATCTCGAGTAGCGCCGGGTTCTTCTCGTTGCGGCCAGCTGGTCGACTCATTCCGGTGACGTGGTCACCCTTGCGCAAGCCGTACTGACGAGTCAGCTTGACCGGAATGTAGGCATCCTCGCGACTGGCGAGGTAGCCGTTCACGCGCAGGAAGCCGTAGCCCTCTTCGCGAAGGTCGAGGTAACCGGAGACAGCAACCGGATCGAAGTTCTGCGGCTCAGCACTTTCGGCGCGTTCGCCTCGATCGCTGCTCTGACGCGGTTCTTGTCGGTCGTAGCCCTGCGGGCCATCGGTGCGCGGCTTGCCGCGGCGACGCCGACGGCGGCGGGCGTTGCGGCTTTCGCCATCGCCCTGACCGTTCGCACTGTTGGCGTCGTCGTCCTCGTCGTCGTCACCATCACCGCTTGCTTCGCCCGACTCGCCAGCAGGCTTCGGTGTGCGCGTGGGCGCACCCTGACGCGGGCCGCCACCGCTGTTGCGCGCCCCATTGGGTCGTGAATTGCTGGGACGAGCCGAGCCGGACTCGGCCGTTTCGAGCTCGCCCTTCTTGATGAGGTCGACTTCCCAGTCTGGGAGCGGCTCGCCGTCGGGACCGAGCACGACCTCGTGCGCTGGCGCGGGAGGCGCTGGCTGTGCGCCACTTGGCTTCGCGCCGTTCGGGGCCTCGCCGTTGGTCCGGTCGCCGTTGGTCGTCGTTGACTCCTTCGCCGCGTCGCCGTTTGACGATGCGCGCGCTGGTGCCTTCGACTCTTGGGGACCAGACCCTGTCGTTTCGAGAATTTTGCTGATCAACGTCGCCTTCGCGACACGAGCGGTGGCAGTAATGCCTAACGCCTGTGCAATCGCGAGGAGTTGATCTTTGTCCTTGGATTCGAGCATTGACTGCTCAAGTGCTTCCGCGGCCACCGGCCACCTGCTTTCGAAAAGGGAGTGGGACTCGGTCGATTTCCAGCCAAAGAAACTGTTATCGCCGGCGGGCCCACCGCCTGGAAATACCCTGCCGCGTACTCAGCGCTCTAGAACGCCGGATTCAGCGGGGATGTTCGGGAACCCGAACAACACCACTGTAACCCTCTGGACAGTCCACTGCAACGCATAGGCAAGTGAACAATCAGCGTCGCGGTCGCTTGTGTCGCGGCCGCTACCGAATTACCCGAGGCCAGGCTGTGACACAAATGCTAAGAAAACGCGGTAGCCACGAACTTCTGGATGGTCGCTAGGTCGTTGGGCAGGACCGTCATGTGCTCGGGTAGGTCGAAGAGGTTCGCCAGGTGATGGGGAAGCGGCGGGCGAACTCCGGTGGCACGCTCGACGGCGTCGGGGAACTTGGCCGGGTGGGCGGTCGCCAGCGTCACCGTCGTGCCGTGCAGGCTTCCGGCTGCGCGCAACTTGGCGGCTGCTCCTACGGCGACGGCGGAATGCGGATCGAGCAACATTCCCGACTCGGCATAGGTCTGCGACATGACAGCGAGCGTCTCGGCGTCATCGAGGCGGGCAGCCTGGAAACGTCCTTCGATGAACGCACTGCGCTGATCGGGCTCGATCGCAAGGCGGCCAGTGGCGCGAAACCGCTGCAACTGTTCGGCGGTCATCCCACCGTCGCGACCGTTGATCTCGAAGAGCAGACGCTCAAAGTTGGATGACACCTGAATGTCCATGCTCGGGCTCAGTGACGGGACGACCGGGGCGGTAGTCATCTCGTTCCGATTGAAGAACCGCTCGAGAATATCGTTCGCGTTCGAGGCCACGACCAGCTGATCAATGTCCGCACCCATCCGCCGCGCGATCCAACCGCTCAACACGTTGCCGAAGTTGCCGCTGGGCACAACCACGCTGATTGGACCCAACTTGTCGCTGGCCGTTACGTAGTAGACGATCTGGGCCATCACCCGCGCCCAGTTGATGCTGTTGACGGCACTGAGCTGCATGCGTTCGCGGAAGGCAGCGTCGTTGAACATCGCCTTGACGAGATCTTGACAATCGTCGAACGTGCCCTCGACAGCAACAACTCGCACATTGGGCGAGTCGACCGTCGTCATCTGCTTGCGTTGCACGTCGCTGGTTCGCCCCTGCGGGAACAGAATCACGACGTCGACGTTGCCGCAATGCTTGACCGCGTCGATCGCCGCCGAGCCGGTATCACCACTCGTGGCCCCAACCACCGTCACCCGCTGGCCGCGTTCGCGTAGCACCTCGTCGAACATGCGCCCAACCAACTGCAGCGCGATGTCCTTGAACGCAAGCGTCGGTCCGTGGAACAACTCCTGGATGAAATCGTCGTCTCGTAATTGCACCAACGGCGCCACGTCCGGATGGGTAAACGTCGCATACGCCTGATCGCACAGCCGCTGCACCGTCGCCGGAGCGAGGTCGTCGCCCACAAACAGTTGAACGATCTGTGCGGCGCGCCGCGCATAGGTAGGGCCCGCTGTGTCCGGTGGCAGTGCCGGCCATTCAGTTGGAACATATAGCCCGCCGTCGTTGGCGAGGCCCGCAAGCAGTACGTCGGTGAAGCCCACCTCGGGGGCCGAACCGCGTGTCGAGACGTAGCGCACTGTTGACATAACGACTACTCGCCGATCACGCGTAGCAGGCCACCGATGCTGCGCACGACATCGAGTTCGCGCAGATCACGAACAGTTGCCTGGACTTCTGACTCGAGCGCCACGTGTGTGATGAACACGAGCCGAGCGTCGGGGCCAAGGCCCTCCTGCTCGGCGATGCGAATACTGACGTTGTGACGCGCGAACACACCTGTGACAGCGTGCAAGACACCGGGGCGATCGGCGACGTCGAGGCTGAGCAGATACTCCGACGACGTTTCGCCGATCGACAATTTGGTCGGGCGCGCGAAATCACCAAGCGAACCATGCGTGCCACGCGACAGATTGACAGCCGCGTCGATGACATCGCCCAACACAGCGCTGGCCGTCGGACGCCCCCCGGCACCACGTCCGTAGAACATCAGTGATCCGACGGCGGCACCTTCGACCAGCACCGCGTTGTAGCTGTCGCGCACGCTCGCCAACGGGTGGTTGAAGGGCACCATCGCCGGGTGCACCCGCACGCCGACCGCGCCGCCGGGCGTGACTTCGGCGATTCCCAGCAGCTTGACCACGTAGCCGAGGCGCTGAGCCATCGCGATCTCCGCCGCCGAGATGGCGCTGATGCCCTCGTGGTACACATCGGCGGCCACGATCTGCGCGCCGAAAGCAATCGTGGCGATGATCGCTGCCTTGGCCCCAGCGTCGTAGCCCTCGACGTCGGCCGTTGGGTCGCGCTCGGCATAACCAAGTGCCTGCGCCTCGGCGAGCGCAGCCGAGTAGTCGGCGCCGTCCTCAGTCATACGCGTGAGGATGAAGTTGGTCGTGCCATTGATGATCCCGAGCACGCGGGTGATCGGTTCGCCACGCAGGCTCTCGCGCAAGGCGCGCACGATTGGAATTCCGCCAGCAACCGCCGCTTCGAACAACAGGTCGACACCGGCGGCGTCGGCCACCGCGAACAGCTCGGTGCCGAAGCTGGCGAGCAACTCCTTATTACCTGTCACCACCGGCTTCCCGTTGCGCAGTGCGGCCGTGATCAGTTCGCGAGCCGGCTCGATGCCTCCAATGAGTTCCACGATGAGGTCGATCGCAGGATCGTTGACGATCGAGGACGCATCGGTGGTGATCGCTGACGCTCCAAGTTCCACGCCGCGCCGCTTCTTGGCATCGCGCACCGCGACGGAGGTCACCTCCAGCCGAACTCCGATGCGAGCCGCAATGGCTGCCTGTTGCGCGTTGACGAGCGACACGAGCTCGGCACCAACATTGCCGCAGCCAAGCACACCAATCCGAATGACCTTCACCGTTGACTCACTCGCCGAACGCCGGCAACAACAGCATCAAAACTCTTGCGCGGCATGATTGCACCCTCGCGACGCACCTGATTTGGGTCGACATCCAACACGCGTTCCACCTTGGCGTAGCTCTGGCGGCCTTCACGATCCCACGGGCCTGTGCCAACGGCGACCTGAATTTCGTTGTCGTGACGCTTGGAAGTCAGTGGGACCGCCGCCAGGTATTTGCCGTGGCGCCCAATGATCACTACTGGACGATCCTTGCCCTGCGCGGGGTCGTCTTCATACGCCACCCATGTCCACACAACCTCCCCGGGGTCGGGGTCGCCGTCGAGGCTCGGCGAGTACTCGATGATGACGCCGTCGCGGTCGTGCGATGTCGGCGGCGCGGGCCGTTCTTTGCGGTCGCGACGCGGGAGCGTGCGCTTTGCCGGTCGCAGGAGGTCGAGCACCTGATCTATTAGCCGACGTCGCATTGCACCAGATCCTCGTATGTCTCGCGCCGCACAACCAACCGGGCCGCGCCGTCGCGAACGAACAGCACCGGCGGTCGGGTGAGCTTGTTGTAGTTACTCGCCATGCTGTGACCGTACGCGCCGGTCACCGGCGTCGCGAGCAGATCACCGACCGCGACATCGGCGGGAAGTGCAGCGTCGAGCACCAGCACATCGCCGCTCTCACAGTGCTTGCCTACCAATCGCGCGGACAACGGACGTGGTGCTGCCACCGCACGAGGCAGAAAGGCTTCGTACCCGCTGCCGTACAGAACGGGCCGCGGGTTGTCGCTCATGCCGCCATCGACACTGATGTAAGTGCGCACGCCCGGGATCTGCTTGACCGTCCCGACGGTGTACACCGTGATCGCCGCGGCGGCGACGATGCTGCGACCCGGCTCAACGCTCACCGTGCTCTTCACGCCGAGCGCGGCACAGGCGTCGAGCAGCACATTGCCCCACTGTGTGATGGTGGACGCTTCCTCGCCCTCGACGTATGCAACGCCGAGGCCGCCACCCAAGACCAGTTCCGGAAGGTCGAGAGGAATCGAGAAATCGGCCATGATCTCTGCAGCCTTGGCGAAGTTGGCGGCATCAAACACATTGCTGCCGATGTGGCAGTGAACGCCGCGCAACTGCATGCTCGCCGATCGACGAATGCGATCGATCGCTTTCATCGCCGAGCGGTTACCCAGGTTGAAGCCGAACTTACTGTCGTCTTGCCCGGTCGCGATGAACTCGTGCGTGTGCACGTGTAACCCCGGGGTGACTCGCACAACGACTTGCGGCGCCTCCAAACCTTCGGCATGCAAGGCGTCGAGCCGATCGAGTTCGTCGAAGCTGTCGACGACGATGTGCCGCACACCCTCCACGATCGCCATACGTAGTTCACCGATGCTCTTGTTATTACCGTGCATCACCATCGAACTCGCCGGTACGCCGGCCTTCAACGCCACATACAATTCGCCACCGCTGGCGACATCGAGCAACATGCCTTCGTCGTACGCCAAGCGCGCCATAGCGGTGCAAAGAAAGGCCTTTGTTGCGTACACCGCGTTGCCGAGGCCGAACGTCGCTACGGCCTCACGACACCGAGCGCGTAGCTGTTCCTCGTCGTAGATGAATAGCGGTGTGCCGTACTCAGCGGCGAGATCGCCAACACCGCAGCCACCGATGGCTAGCGAGCCGTCGGACTGCACTACGCAGCTATCGGGCAACAGCCGGAGCGGGAGTGATGTCACATCCGCTCCGGTGCTTCGATTCCGAGCAACGCCAAGCCCTGGTTCAGTGTGCGAGCCGTGAGATCGCACAGTGCCAGGCGACTGTCGCGCGTTGCTTCGTAGCCATCCTTCAGCACCGGACACGCTTCGTAGAACGCGGTAAATGCTTGCGCCAGCTCGAACAAGTAGGTGCACAGGCGATGGGGGCTGAACTTCTCGAGCGTGTCGTGCACCGTGCTGTCGAATTGCAACAGCGCTAAGGCGAGCGATTTCTCCTGCGGCTCACCGAGTGACGGCACGACGCCCCGCACGGAGGCACGATCGACCTGTGCGCGACGGAAGATGCTGCAGATGCGCGCGTGGGCGTATTGGAGGTACGGCGCGGTGTTGCCATCGAAGGACAACATGCGCTCCCAGTCGAAGACGTAGTCCTTAATCCGATCGGTGCTGAGGTCCGCGTACTTGATGGCACCCATCCCGACCATACGGCCGACCTCGGCTTGCTCCGCCACCGGCATGTCGGGGTTCTTCTCGCGCACTGCGGCCGTCGCCCGTTCGACGCCTTCGTCGAGCAGATCGCTGAGCTTGACGGTCTCGCCTTTGCGACTCTTCAGCATCTTGCGATCGTCGCCCAGGACGTTGCCGAACGCGACGTGAACTGCCTCGACCGGCGGAGCCAACCACCCAGCGAGCGCGGCGACGGCAAACACCATGTTGAGGTGATGAGCTTGTGGTGCGCCGACTACATACAACAGCAGGTCCGCGTGTAGCCGCTCGACGCGATCGATGATGCAGGCGAGGTCGGTGGCGGCGTAGCCGAAGCCACCGACACTGTTGCGCACAATGAGCGGCAGTGGTTCGCCCTCGCGGTTGATGAAGCCTTCCGGGAACACCACCTCAGCGCCCTGGCTGTGCACCAGCAACCCCTGATCGCGCAGTCGGTCGACGACAACCGCCAACAGATCATTGTACGCGCTCTCGCCCATCAGGTCGTGGTCACCGAGCAGCACACCAAGGCGCGCGTACACCTCATTGAAGTAGCGCATGCTCTCGTCGACGAGCAGTCGCCACAAACGCAGTGTCTCCGCGTCGCCGTTTTGTAGCTCGACGACGCGCTGACGCGACCGCTCCTTGAACGCATCGTCTTCCTCAAACTTGCGACCCGCCTCGCGGTAGAAGGTGTTCAGGTCACCGACTGACAACTCGTGCGCAGCTTCCGTTTCGCCGATGTCGAGCAGATGCTCGATCAGCATTCCGAACGGTCGCCCCCAATCGCCGATGTGATTCTCGAGGATCGTGCGGTGGCCGACGAATCGAAGTATCCGAACCAGGCTGTCGCCGATCATCGTCGTGCGCAGGTGTCCGACGTGCATTTCTTTGGCCACGTTCGGGTGCGAGTAATCGATGACGACGGTCCGCAGTTGGGCTGCGGGCCGCACACCCAGGCGCGAATCGGCGGCGGCCTCGGCCAGTTGAGCTGCGAGAAACTCGGGCTTGAAGGTGAGGTTGATAAAACCCGGCCCAGCAACCTCAACGGTGCTGCATGCCTCCGCGAGCAGTCCGGTCGCGACCGCCGCAGTCGCAACCTCTCGCGGGCTCTTGCCCGACTGCTTGGCCAAAGCCAGTGCACCGTTCGCCTGCGCATCGGCGCGATCACTCGGTCGGACTACCGGATCGATGTCATCGGCTGGCAGCCCGGTCGCTGCCGCGAAGGCAGCGCGCAAAGTCGCCGAAATCGTGAACAGCGGATCGGCCATGGTCTCGCGATGGTACCGGGGCGCGCGATCAGCACGTCAGCTATTAGCGAGCAGCCATTTTGGTTCACCGATCGCGAACATCGTCGTCGGCTGCATGCCCTTCAGCACGTCGACGAGGTTGTTCAGTCCCAACGACACACATCCAGAGGTCGCGAGCGGATTGCCGTTGATGTCGAGATTGAAGCGATGCAGAAAGATCGCCGCAGCGTAGGGAACCTCGCCGGGGGCGTCGCCACTCACATTCGGTTCCATGTTGGCGCCGATCAGTACCGCATGGGTGTAGGCCGACCTCACCGCGGGCAGATACTCGTCGTCGGGTCCGGGGCATTTCGCTTTGCTCCGCTGCACAAGGTGGCCGTAGTCGACGTGGTTGGGTGTTGCGCCGAAGCAATCCCCCACCTTCACCCGCCGATATGTGCCTGCGGAAACCCCAGGGTCGGCGCTGTTGCCGAAGAAGCTGAACACCTGCCCATCCCACGCAGTCATCGTGCCGAGGGGAAAGACCCCAGCGGGCGTCGTGCCGTCGCCACTGCGCCGCTCGAGCATTGGTCGCACGCCGTTCCTACCGACGCGGGCCGACATCGATGACCCACACATCCAACCCTTCGGCGTTCTGGACGCGAGCTGCAGCGTCGCTTTCGCCGGCTCGTCGAAGCTCGCGAGCACGACGATGACCTGAGTGGTCGCCGGATTGCGCACACCGACGTTGGTCGCGACCTGCTGACACACGGTCGTTCTCCCAGGCTGATTCGGCCGCGCTATGGCGACCGCCGGAAGGAGGACAACTGGAAGTAGGGCAACAGTCGCGCTGAACACGAGCAGGCTGGCGACTGTGCGATTGCCAACTCCGCGCATTCGACCACGCTACCGACGCGAATGTCACAGATACAGTGGGCGACAATGACAGCGACGGCAAACCCAGTTCCGCCGCTGCTGACCATTGGCCAACTCTCCACCCGCGCCGGTATCGCAGCCTCTGCGCTTCGCTTCTACGAGGCCCAGGGACTGCTGATGACCAGCCGCTCGGTGAAGAACCAACGCCTCTACGAGCGCGACAATCTTCGTCGCGTCGCCCTTATCCGCGCCGCGCAGGAGCTGGGGCTGAGCCTGGACGAGATCAAGAGCGCCCTCGACGTGTTACCTCGCGACCGCAACGCGACGCCCGCCGATTGGACGGCTCTTGCGAAGCATTGGCGCGCCAAGCTCGACGAGCGCACAGTTTTGATCGAGCGCTTGCGCAACGATTCGTCGCAGTGCATCGGGTGCGGATGCATGACGCTGGATTCCTGCAAGCGCGACAATCCGAACGACATCGCGTACGAACTCGGCCATGGCCCGCAGTACTGGAAGGGCAACACGCTCGCTGATGCTGAAGCAGCAGCAGTCGCCGTCAAGCCGAACCCCCTGCGGGGCCGCTGACAAGGCTCGCTATCGTGACAGCGTTCATTGCCGCATTTGTTGTGTCGTGTGGCAACCGGACACCCCGCCCTCGTAGCTCAGGGGATAGAGCGTCGGCCTCCGGAGCCGTAGGCGCAGGTTCGAATCCTGCCGAGGGCGCTTTGTGATGTCGCGAGACATCGGCAACAGAATCGGCAGGTTGGGGTAGCCACGGAGGTCGTTGTTGTCGAAGCGCCGTCGCCTGAGGTACGCATCGATTGCGACACCGGAATCCGGTGAACTAAAAAGATCAAAGCGGCACAGCCTTTGTGCGCTGACACAGAACGGGAACCGCGCGGCGGACACAAGCGTCGGACCTTTATGACTCGTTCACTACTTCGCGCCCTTGCCACCTCTTCTTGCTTGCTCGCTGTTGCCGCATGCGGCGACGACAACTCGACCACTCGCGACACAACGACCGAGACTGTGACGCCCGCTCGCAGCGAAGTCGTGCGATACGAGACAACCGGTGGCTGCCAGATGATGGGGCCGAACTGCGCGACCTACGTCGTGTACTCGGACGGCACTGTCGAAATTTATCGAGCCGTCGACATCCGCCCAGCCGGCGAAGGCGTGCCACCAGAAGTAGTCGGCGCGATCCCGGCGGCAGAAGTCGCCGCTTTCCTTGACAGCGTGAAGGACACAGATTTCACCGCGCTTGCAGCCGACGTTGGACCCGGCACCTGCAACTCGTGCGTCGACGGCATCGACATCGTGCTGACGCTCACACTTTCGGGTGAGCCGGTCGCACTCGACAGCACCGTCATCAACTTCGATCTCAACAACGATTTCTTCGCGAACGTGGAGACGCTGATGGAAGACGTGCGCGCCGTCGGAGAACTTGCGGTGCAACAGCGCCTCTGAGCCAGCTTGGTGGCAATGTTGCGGATGTGAACGCGCCCAATTCAGCACCACCCAATCCGGCAACACCGCATACCATCGCCGAACACCACCGCTGTACTGCCCATCTGGATTTCGCCGACCGAAGCGACTTCGAACGGGTAGTCCGCGGGCGGCTGACCGCGCTGGAACCACCGATCATCGCCGGCCCGGGTGGCCGACCGGTGTGGGATCTCGAGGCGTTCCAGTTCCTCACCGACGAGTGCCCGCCGACCGTCAACCCAAGTCTGTGGCGACAAGCGCAACTCAACGCCCACCATGGTCTGTTCGAAGTCACGCCCGGCATCTATCAGGTACGCGGCTACGACATTTCCAACATCACGTTCGTGCGTAGCGAGAACGGTTGGATCGTGATCGATCCGCTCACCGTGGCCGAGACCGCCGTTGCAGCGCGACGCCTGATCGACGAACACTTCGGCGAACGGCCCATCGTCGCCATTATCTACACGCACAGTCACCTCGACCACTTTGGCGGTGTCCGCGGCATCGTCTCCGACGCCGAGGTTGCAGACGGCCGCGTGCAGATCATCGCGCCGTACGGGTTCCTCGAGGCCGCCGTGAGCGAGAACGTGATCGCAGGTCCGGCGATGCGTCGCCGGGCGATGTACATGTACGGCATCTTGCTGCCAGGTGCGGTCGATGGCCATGTCGATTGCGGACTCGGCAAGCGAATGCCGTTTGGCACGTCGGGTTTGATCGCGCCGACGGTCGACATCACCGAGACCGGTCAAGTGCTGTCGATCGACGGCATCACGATCGAGTTCCAGATGACGCCCGGCACCGAAGCCCCGGCGGAAATGAATTTCTACTTTCCTCAGTTCAAAGCTCTCTGTATGGCGGAGAACTGCAGCGCCACGATGCACAACGTGTACACGCCACGCGGCGCCGAGATACGCGATGCGCTCGGCTGGAGTCGTTACATCAATCAGGCACTCGAAATATTCGGCGACCGCAGCGACGTCGCCTTTGCCAGCCACCATTGGCCGCGCTGGGGTCGCGCCGACATCGCGCGTTGGCTAGGCGGCCAACGCGATGTGTACCGGTACCTCCACGACGAGACGATGCGGCTTGCAAACCACGGTCTCACCGCATCCGAAATCGCTGAGGAGATCGAACTACCGCCAGCGCTCGCACGTGAGTGGTTCAACCGTGGTTACTACGGCACGGTCAATCACAACGTGAAGGCGATCTATCAGAAGTATCTCGGTTGGTTCGACGCCAACCCAGCGAACTTGCACCCACATCCGCCGATCGCGACCGCCGCACGCATGGTGCGCTACATGGGTGGTGCCGAGGCGGTACTCGCGAAGGCGCTCGTCGATTACGACGCGGGCGACTACCGCTGGGTGGCGCAGGTGTGCAACCACCTGGTGTTTGCCGATGCGACCAATGCCGCGGCGCGCGCCTTGCAAGCCGACGCCCTGGAACAGCTTGGTTACCAAACGGAATCGGCCGTGTGGCGCGACTTCTATCTGATGGGAGCGCAGGAGCTACGCAACGGCACTCCGCAGGTGAAGGGCATTCGACCAATGGCAACCGCCGACACGATGCGCGCCATGACACCTCAGATGGTGCTCGACTTGTGCGCCATGAAGCTGAACGGCCCACGGGCGATCGATGAACGTATGCACCTCGAGTTTCGCTTCGACAATGGATGGACGACGCACCTTGTGCTCTCCAACGGGGTCGTCAACTACTTCGAAAGTGGTCACGACACGGCTGACGCAACCATTGTGACCACTCCGTTCGCCCTTGGGTCGATGGCAAACCAGTTGACGACGCTCGCCGAGGAAGTGGCAAGCGGCACAACGACTGTCGCTGGCGATGTCGCCAAGTTTGAACGATTCCTCGACTTGCTTGATCACTTCGAGTTGTTCTTTGCGATCATCGAGCCGTAGGTCCACCGCCCCAAATGACGGATAGTGTCTCGCCCGTGATCCGACGACTTCGACGCGTTCCCGCGCTCATGACCGCTACCGCCTTGCTTGCCGTTGGCGCTCTCGCCAGCTGCGACAAGTTCGAGGAAAACGGCGATGCCGCCGTCGTCAACGGGTACAAATTGTCACTTGACCAACTCGACGACCTGGCTGAAGGCAACGACGACCCCGGCGTGCTGCGTGCCGCCCTCAGTGCCTGGATTCAAGTAGTAGCCGCGTCCGAAGATCCGGGCGAGCTGCTCACAGAGGACGATCTTGCCGCTCAACGCGGCGTCGTCATCCCGCCACTGATCGAAGCAACCCGAGCGCTGGCTCAAGAGCAATACGAGCAAGGTTTGGACGGCAGCCCGTTGCTGTGCATCGCAGTGATCCCGCTTGCGCCCGAGGTTTCGTCCGCGGCGATCCTCGACGCGCTCGAGTCGGGCGTTTCGTTCGCCGAGCTCGCTGCGGAATTCTCGGAGGACCCAAGCCTGGCGGAGTCCGGTGGGTCAATCATCGTCAGCGGCCAGGAATGCCTGCCGACCGATCAATGGAACGCAGCGCTGCTCGAACAACTCGCATCAGAGGAGATCACAGTCGGCGAAGCGGGCGTGATCTTACTGAACGCGTCCGAGGTCATCGTTTTGTTGCGACCATTCAATGACCTGACGGACGCCTCGAAGTCCGCTCTCTCCCAAGGTCCAGTTTCCGAAGCGCTCGCTGAGCTGTATCGCGCAGCAGAGGTGACCGTGCACGAAAGCATCGGGGTATGGGACCCCGAGCAAGGTGCAGTGGTCGAGTCGTCGAGCCACGAGTGACATCAACGAGCGACGATTGACGCTGCCGCACATCGTCGTCGTAGGCATCGGCCCAGCGGGCCCAGAGTTCGTCACTGGGCACACGCTGCAAGAAATCGCACGCATCCCCCACCGCTACCTACGCACGGCCCGTCATCCGTCGGCACACCTGGTGCCCGACGCGATCACATTCGACGACGTCTATGAGGCAGCCGACACATTCGACGCCGTATACGCGACCATCGTCACTCGTTTGACCGACGCGGCTGCCACGCACGGAGAGATCCTGTACGCAGTTCCGGGTTCACCGCTCATCCTCGAGCGCACGGTCCAGTTGCTACACGACGACCCGCGCGTGTGGTGCACCGTGCACCCTGCAATGTCGTTCCTCGACCTCGCGTATGCGCGGCTCGGCATCGATCCGGTCGAATCGGCAGTCACCCTCATCGACGGGCACAACTTCGCGGCCGCGGCGGCGGGGCACAGCGGTCCGTTGCTCGTCGCCCACACACACGCGAACTGGGTGCTCAACGACATCAAGTTGGCCGTCGAGAATGCCACCGGTGACGAAGAGGTGACGATCCTCGCCCGTCTCGGATCCGCCGACGAGTCGATCACGCACTGCACTTGGGCGGAACTCGATCGCACGATCGCCGCCGACCACCTGACATGCCTGTACATCCCGCGACTCGGCGCGCCAGTTGCGGCGGAACTGGTGCGGCTGCACCAACTCACGCGCGTCTTGCGCGAGAAATGTCCCTGGGATCAGGAGCAGAACCATGCGTCGCTGGTTCGCTATCTAGTGGAGGAAACGTACGAAGTCGTCGATGCCTTGCAAGCTCTCGACGCAAGCGATGCGACCACAGACGATGCACTCGTCGAGGAACTCGGCGACTTGCTGTATCAGATCGAGTTTCACGCGACCATCGCCGAGCAGGAAGGGCGCTTCACGATGGCCGATGTCGCACAGGGCGTGCACGACAAGTTGGTTCGCCGGCACCCGCATGTCTTCCCTCCTACTGGTGGCGATCGCGTCGTCGCCAACGACTCGGCCACGGTCAAGGCCAACTGGGACGAGATCAAGAAGGCAGAGAAGGGACGCACTGGAGCGATGGACGGGCTAGCTCACTCGCAGCCGGCGCTCGCTTACGCAGATGCCGTCCAACGACGCGCCGCCAAAGTCGGCTTCGATTGGCCAAACGTTGAAGGTGCGCTACCCAAGGTTGCAGAAGAGGCGAGCGAGTTGGTTGCTGCTGCCGATGACGGCGACGATGCGCGCACTGCCGACGAGCTCGGCGACCTTTTGTTCGCCGTCGTCAATGTCGCTCGCCACTTGGGTGTAGAGCCGGAGACCGCGCTGCGGGCGGCAACGGTGAAGTTCCGCCGACGATTCGAACAGGTCGAAGTTCTCGCCCGTGAGCGCAATCTCGACATGAGAATCTCAGGACTGGAAGTGCTTGACGCGCTGTGGGATCAGGTCAAATCCGCGGAGTGAACGGCGGCATGAAAGAAGGCCGACTAGCGATGGCGAAAGAACTCGGGTATTTCCATGTTCTCGTGCGACATCTGTCGGCCGACGCACGAACGGTCGAAGCTGGCCATCGCCCGCGCCCAACTCGAGACCATGACGAGAGCCAGCAGGAACGTGAGCCCGGAGAACGCCAGGTAGATGGCCTGCGATGAGATCGCCTTCGTAAAGAACGATCCGACCGCGACGTTGCCGCCAATTGCCAACGGGAGCACCATCACGTGGCTCCATGGCGTATCGGGCGCACCGATAGCAACCGCCGCTCGCCGGAACGCGGCGAGCACACCGAGATGGCAAATTACTCCGACACTAACCACAATGATGACTGCCGGTTTTGTGTACTTGTTGGTGAAGTTCTCGGTAAAGGCTGATGCCGCGACCGCCAATCCGGCAACGCAGATATAGGCCATCGGCAACGACAGCGGCGATATCGACCAACGTGACTTACCGCGCGCATTCAGCGCGGCCGCGATGATCCACAGCAACCAGCCGATCACCACCGCCCCCAACGCGACCACTGCAACGACTCGCATTGATTCTCGTCCGACGGAGTCAACGACAATCCGGCCTTTGGCAAACCCGATGTGGTCATCGTCGTCCAACAAATAAAGGGCAATCGGCATCAACAGCGCGCCGAAGAGGCCGAGGGTCACCATCTGCCGTGGCACCCACGTGTGAACGTGCCGAACGGCCACCTCCGCCTGCCGCGCTGGCCGTCGCGATCGGTCCGACAGCACATTGGTCATACCGCGTTATCGGCGGACGTTGACGACCGCATAAGTGGAGATCGGCGGCGGGTACCGTTGTTGACATGGCAGAGATCGTCAATGTGGTGGGCCGCGAGATCCTCGATTCCCGAGGCAACCCGACGGTTGAGGTTGAGGTGCAACTAGCCAGTGGGGCCACCGGTCGGGCAGCCGTCCCATCTGGTGCGTCCACCGGCGAGCACGAGGCCGTCGAACTGCGCGACGGTGGCAGTCGCTTCCTGGGTAAGGGTGTGGCGAACGCGGTCGGCTACGTCAACGGCGAAATCTGCAACCTGCTGATCGGTGTCGACGCACTCGAGCAGCGATTCATCGACAACGAGTTGAACCTGCTCGATGGCACCGACAATAAGGCGCGTCTAGGCGCCAATGCGATTTTGGGCACCAGTCTTGCTGTCGCTAAGGCCGCTGCCGACGAGCTGGACCTGCCGCTGTGGCGCTACGTCGGCGGCCCGAACGCACATGTCCTGCCGGTGCCGATGCTCAACGTCGTTAACGGCGGCGTCCATGCCGACAACAGCATCGACATGCAGGAGTTCATGATCATGCCGGTCGGAGCAGCGAGTTACCGGGAAGCTCTACGGTGGGGCGCCGAGACGTACCACACGCTGAAGAAGTTGCTGCACGATCGCGGCTTCAGCACGGCAGTAGGCGATGAGGGCGGGTTTGCTCCCGACCTCGCTAGCAATGAAGACGCGATCAAGCTCCTCGTAGAGGCGATCGAGAAGGCTGGCTACGCACCTGGTGAGGACATTGCGATCGCGATGGATCCCGCAATGAGCGAGTTGTATCGCGACGGCAACTACCACCTCACCGGTGAAGGAAAGGTGCTGAGCGGCGACGACATGGTCGCGTACTGGATGCGTCTGGTTGACACATACCCCATCGTGAGCATCGAGGACGGCATGGCCGAAGACGATTGGGTCGGATGGGGCTCACTCACCGAGGCCCTCGGCAAACAGGTGCAGCTAGTGGGCGACGACGTCTTCGTCACCAATGTCGCTCGCCTGCAGCTCGGCATCGAGCGGAACGTGGCTAACAGCATTCTTGTGAAGGTGAACCAGATCGGTTCGCTGACCGAGACGCTTGACACGGTCGAATTAGCAACTCGCCATCACTACACGAGTGTGATGAGCCATCGCAGCGGAGAAACCGAAGACTCGACTATCGCCGATCTGGCCGTCGCCACCAACTGCGGGCAGATCAAGGCTGGTGCCCCGGCCCGCAGTGATCGCACCGCGAAGTACAACCAACTACTGCGTATCGAAGAGCAACTTGGCGAGTCGGCCGCGTACCGCGGCCGCGCCGCGTTGCAACAGTGACGTGACTCGACAGGCCGACGCTGCGAGAATGGTCGCATGACTTCCGGCGGTCACAAGACATCAGCGATTCCGCGTCCCAAAGCGACCAGCCGCACGCGCACTCACGGCGTCAAGCCGGGTTCCAAGTCGGCCCGCAAGCCGGCTGCCAGGCCAACCGCGCGTTCAAACGGTCAGCCGAACGTCAAAGCGAACGGCAAGAACACCGCGGACGTCAAGAACAAGGTCAGCGAGAAGAGCCGTGACGACAGCCGGTTCGCAGATTTCACGCGACCAATTCCTGTCGAGAAACAGCTTGTCCGCGGGGGTGGCAAGCGAAGGATTATCGGTATCGGCGCAGCCGTCATTACGTCGGCCTTTATCGCCGCGCTCTTCGTCCTGCCCGTGCAGGCGTGGCTCCGCCAGCAAGACGATCTTGACCGCAAGGACGATCAACTCGCCGCGCTACAGGACGCCAATGCCGAACTGGCCAACGAGGTCATCCAGTTGCAAACCCCCGAAGGCGTTGAGCAGGCAGCACGAGAAGAAATCGGCTACGTGCAGGAGGGCGAGACCCGCTACACGATGCTGCCTACGCCCAACGCGCCACTGACGATGCCCGGTGGTTGGCCATACGAAACCCTCGGGCAGATCGTCGCCGTCAGAACTGCGGCCGCGGCCACTGCGGCCGCGGCCAACCCATAGCCGTCCGACTTAGCCGTTGCCCGTCTAGATAGTCAGCTGCGCTGATAGTTCGGTGACTCGCGCGTGATCGTGACGTCGTGCGGATGACTTTCGATGAGGCCAGCACTCGTGATGCGCGTCAGGCGCGTCTTGGTTCGCAACTCGTCGAGGTTGCCTGCGCCTGCGTAACCCATGCCGCTGCGCAATCCACCAACGAGCTGATACACGAAGTCGCCCATCTTTCCTTTGTAGGGCACGCGACCTTCGATCCCCTCGGGCACCAACTTGCCACTGCCGCCCTGCCCACTCGGGTAGCGATCCTTGCCGAGCCCTTGCATCGCCCCGAGGCTGCCCATGCCGCGGTACTGCTTGAAGCGGCGACCTTCATACAGTTCGATATCGCCGGGTGCTTCGTCCAGACCGGCGAGCAAGCCACCCAACATCACCACATCGGCGCCAGCTGCGATGGCCTTCACAATGTCGCCGCTGTACTTGATGCCGCCGTCCGCGATGACGGGCACGCCTTTACGTCGCGCCAGTTGCGCGCACTCGTAGATCGCCGACACCTGTGGCATGCCCGCGCCGGAGATCACTCGCGTGGTGCAGATCGAACCTGCGCCGACGCCCACCTTCAGTACATCCGCGCCAGCATCAATCAACGCCTGTGCGCCCTCAGCTGTAACAACATTGCCGGCGGCAATCGGAATGTTCGGCCAAGCAGCACGAATGCTCTTGATGGCAAGCACGACTCCGGCGGAGTGGCCATGGGCGGTGTCGATGCAAATGAGGTCGACGCCTTCCGCGATCAGGCGTTCAGCGCGCGGTTCGACGTCGGGCCCCACACCGACAGCGCCACCTACCAGTAGGCGACCGGATGCGTCCTTGGCGGCGTTCGGGAAGTCCAATTTCTTCTGAATGTCTTTGACGGTGATCAAACCCTTGAGCCGACCATTGGCATCAACGAGCGGCAGCTTCTCAATGCGGTGCTTCTGCAGAATTGTCTTGGCCTGATCTAGCGTGGTTCCCACGGTGGCGGTGACCAAACCCTCGGTGGTCATGAAGTCGCTCACGGGCCGGTTGAAGTCCGACGGTTCCACGAAGCGCGTGTCGCGATTGGTCAAAATGCCGACGAGCGTTCCATCGCCCTCGGTGATCGGAACACCACTGATGTGGAAGCGGCTCATCAGATCGTCTGCTTCCCGCAACGATGCGGTCGCGGGCAGAGTCACAGGGTCGACGATCATGCCGGACTCCGACCGTTTTACCTTCTCGACCTCGGCAGCCTGCGTCTCGATCGTCATGTTGCGATGGATGATTCCAAGACCTCCCTCACGAGCTAGCGCAATAGCCAACCGCGACTCGGTGACGGTGTCCATCGCCGCCGACATGATCGGGATCGGCAGCACGATGTCACGCGTGAGGAGTACGCGCACGTCCGTCTGATCAGGGAGCACCTCGGTGTAGCCGGGGACGATGAGGACGTCGTCGAACGTGAGGGATTCGAACCGATTGAAGAGTTCCTTGTTCATTGCGTGCTCCTAATGTCTGAAATGCCGAGTCCCTGTAACAACCATTGCGATGTCGGCAGCATCGGCCGCCGCGATTGCATCGCTGTCGCGCAGTGAACCACCTGGATGGACAATCGCGGTAATCCCTGCGCGCGCGCCGACCTCGACCGAATCGGGGAATGGGAAGAAGGCGTCGGATGCCATCACTGCACCGCGCGACTTTGCTCCTGCGCGCTCAGTTGCAATACGAGCGCAATCGACACGATTGGGCTGCCCGCCGCCGATGCCCACCGTCGATTCCCCCTGCACGAGCACAATCGCGTTCGATGTAACGTGCTGACAGGCCTTCCACGCAAAGCGCAATGCCGTCCACTCGGCTTCGGTGGGCTCGCGCTTGCTGACGACCTTCCACTTGCCAGCGGTTTCCAGCGGATCGCCGAAGTCAACGTCCTGCTGCAACAATCCGCGAGTGATCGAACGCAACTCGTAGCGCGGCTCAATCTCTAGGTTCGGTATTTTCACGAGTCGACAGTTCTTCTTGGTGGCGAGCATTGCAGTGGCCTGCGCGGAGAAGTCTGGCGCCGCGATGCACTCCACAAACAGGTCGCCGAGTGCTTCGGCGGTGGCGGCGTCGAACGGCCGATTGCTGGCGACAACGCCGCCAAAGGCAGACATCGTGTCGCACTCGAAGGCTGCCCTGTACGCATCGGCGAGTTCATCGGCCGAAGCAACCCCGCACGGCGAGAGATGCTTGACGATGCAAATGGTCGGGCGTTCGAAACTCACTGCGACTTTCCATGCGGCATCGAGATCGAGCAGGTTGTTGTAGGACAACTCCTTGCCCTGCAGCACAGCCCCACCCAGAGGCCCAGCACCGCGTTCGAAGGAGTACAGCCTGGCGGCCTGATGTGGGTTCTCGCCGTAGCGGAGCGTCTGTACCGGATACGCCGTCAACTCAAGTTCGTTGTGCGCTGGCGACCCGAGGCGACCGAGGTACCGGCTGATTGCCGCGTCGTAATCGGCGGTCGCCGCGAAGCCCTTCACTGCCAAACGCGCACGCGTATCGGGCGCAACGCCGCCTTCGCCGACCTCGCGCAACACATCTGCATAGTCCGCCGGGTCGCAGACCAGTGTGACTCGGTAGTGGTTCTTGGCCGCCGCGCGAATCAGCGTCACGCCGCCAATGTCGATGTTCTCGATCGCATCGGCGAGAGTTACATCGGGCTGGGCAATGGTTTGCTCGAACGGATACAGATTGACAGCGACGAGATCGATGTAATCAGCGCTGATTCGATCCAGATCGGCACGATCAGACGCCGAGCCACGCGCTAGCAAACCGCCGTGGATGGCCGGATGCAGGGTCTTCACTCGCCCACCGAGTATCTCGGGTGAGCCGGTGTAGTCGGCGACCTCGGTGACGGCGAGCGCGTGTTCGCGCAGAATGGACGCCGTGCCACCCGATGCGATCAACACCCAACCCAATTCGTGCAGGCCGCGCGCAAACTTCACGAGTCCGGTCTTGTCGTGGACGGAGAGCAGCGCGGTCGGCATGTGTTCCTTCACAGTGTGCACAACTTGGTGAGAGTGTGGACGAGAACGCGGTGTTCGGTCGCATGCACCCGCGATTGCAGGGTGGCGAGCGTGTCGCTGGGCTGAATCGAAACAACCTCCTGCGCGAGGACAGGGCCGGAGTCCACACCGTCGTCCGGAACGAGATGAACCATTACGCCGGTGTGTGCGACTTCGCCGTGCTGGTACGCATCGAGTGCTCGTTCGATGGCATGCGTACCCGGGAAGGTGCCCGGCAGCGCGGGATGCAGGTTGACGACACGCCCAGGAAAACGATCGAGAAACTTCGCAGACAGCAACCGCATCCAACCAGCGAGCACGATCCAATCAGGATCGAAGGCAGCGACCTTGTCGGCGAGCTCGGTGTCGTACCCCGGTCGATCTTGTGTTTCGCACTTTGCAAGCGCGATCGCCGCGATGTCGCTGCGGCGGGCGCGTTCAAGGCCAAACGCATCCGGTCGATCCGAGAACACCGCGACGACCTGCGCTTGGATTTCGCCCGCGGTACATGCATCCAGGATCGCTTGCAGGTTGGAACCATTTCCGGAAACGAGAACAACGAGCCGTGTCATTGCAGGACCAGTGTCATTGCAGCACCAGTGTCATTGCAGGACCAGTGTCATTGCAGGACCACCAGCTTGTCGCCGGCAGTCAGTTCGCCAATCACAAACGTCTCTTCTGGAATGAGGCCGCGGATTGCCTCGACGTCGTTCGCTCCCACGACGGCAATCATGCCGATTCCCATATTGAAGACCCGATACATCTCGTTCGAGGCGATGTCGCCGCGTTGTTGGATAAGGCTGAACAACGGCGGGACGGGCCAACTTCCGAGGCGAACCACTGCGCGGAGGTCGTCGGGCAGAACACGCGGGATGTTCTCGATGAAACCGCCGCCGGTGATATGTGCAAGCGCTTTGATCGCGTGCAGCGCCGCACCGAGTGGTTGCAGGTACGAACGATGCGGCTCAAGCAGCGCATCGATGAGCGGTCGACCGAGCTCGGGCATGACGCTCTCGAGCGCGACGCCCTCGAAGACCTTTCGAGCGAGCGAGTAGCCATTCGTGTGCGGCCCGGAGGAAGTGAGTCCAATCAGCACATCACCCGCGCACAGGTCGGCGCGCGGCAACACCGCTACGCGCTCGACGACGCCGACGATTGTTCCAGCGATGTCAAACTCGTTCGGCTGATAGACGCCCGGCATCTCGGCCGTTTCGCCGCCAAGTAGTGCACAGCCAGCTTCGCGACAGGCGGCGGCGATGCCGCCGACGACAGCGGCCACCATCTCCGGGTCCAGTTGCGAACTGGCGACGTAGTCAAGAAAGAAGAGCGGTTGCGCGCCCTGTACGAGAATGTCGTCGATGCAGTGATTGACGATGTCGTGGCCGATCGAGTCGAAGCGACCCACTTGCGCAGCCAGCTTGACCTTGGTTCCGACTCCGTCGGTGGAGGCGACCAGCACCGGGTCGTTCATGTCTTTCAGCGCGGCCGCGGAGAACAGACCGCCGAACGCCCCGATGCCGGCAAGGACCTGCGGACCATATGTCGAGCGAACCGAATCGCGCATCAATTCGACGGCGCGGTTACCGGCGTCGATCGAGACGCCAGCGACGGCATACGCGCTCTTCGGTGAGCTACGCAACGGCCCTCCATCCAATGTCCGTTCGGAACTGCATCCCGTCAAAGTCGATTTCCGCCAATGGTGCGTATGCGTGCTGCAACGACTCTTCAATTGTCGCGCCCCAACCCGTGACGGCTAGCACTCGTCCGCCTGCCGTCACTGTGTCGTCGCCGGCCGACTTGGTACCCGCGTGAAATACGACGGCATGCTCGAAGGATCCATCGAGGCCAGAAATCGGTCGTCCGTTGACGTACGCACCTGGGTAGCCCGCCGCAGCAACAGTTACGCACGCAGCGGCACCGGAATTCCACTTCACTTCTGTCTCGGCCAGTCGGCCTGCAACGCACGCTTCAAGAACCGTCAGCAAGTCGGAGTCCAAGAGCGGTAGCAACACCTGCGTCTCGGGATCGCCGAACCGACAATTGAACTCGAGGACCCGCGGACCGTCGGGAGTCAGCATCAGCCCGGCATACAGAATTCCGACGAACGGCCGCTCTTCTGCGCGCAGACCGTCGATCGCGCGCTGCAGCACCGACTGCGAAAACTCCTCCGCCAGTTCCGGCGGGCACACCGGTGCCGGCGCGTACGCGCCCATCCCGCCAGTGTTCGGGCCGCGATCGCCGTTGAGTAGGCGTTTGTGATCCTGCGCCGGTGGCATCGCAACAAGCGCCACGCCATCTGTGAAGCAGAGCAGCGAAACCTCCTCGCCTTCCAAGCGTTCCTCGATGACGACTTCGTCGCCGGCAGATCCAAATTCGCGGTAGAGCATCATCGATCGCAGCGCGGACAATGCCTCGTCGGCAGTGTTGGTGATAACGACACCTTTGCCAGCGGCCAGGCCAGAGGCCTTGATGACGACCGGATAGTCGATTGTGGCAAGGTGTTGGCTTGCTGCGTCGAAATCGGTGAAGACCGCGAAACGCGCCGTTGCAATCCCCTGGCGGGCCATGAACGCCTTGGAGAAGGCTTTGCTCGACTCGATCTCGGCGGCAACGCACGACGGGCCGAAGACCCGAATGCCAACGTCGCGCAACGCGTCGGCAAGCCCGGCCGCGAGCGGACCCTCGGGACCGACGATGACCAGATCGACTTGGCGCTGCACCGCGAACGCCACGAGCCGTGCGGTCTCTTCGGCCGCTATCGCGACGTTGTACGACGCCGTACCGGCGTTACCAGGCGCGACAAAGAGTTCGGTCAAGCGCGGCGATTGCAAAACCTTCCAGGCCAGTGCGTGCTCGCGGCCACCGGAACCAACAATCAAGACGCGCATCGGCAGCCTTTACGCAAGCGCTCGCTCGAAGCCGGTCTTGGTTCGTTCACTGTCCAACTCGATCGGGTATTCGCCGGTGAAACATGCGTTGCAGTAGCCGTCTCGCTTTCCAATCGCGCGCATCATGCCGTCGAGTGAGAGGAAGTGCAGCGAATCGGCCCCGATGTGCTCGCAAATCTCGTCGACGGCCATGTGGTGGGCGATGAGTTCGTCGTACGTCCCCATATCGACGCCCATGTAACACGGGTGAGCAATCGGCGGGCAGGTGATGCGCATGTGCACTTCCCGGGCGCCGGCATCGCGTAGCAGTTTGACGAGCGGACCCGACGTGTTGCCGCGCACAATGCTGTCGTCGATCACGATCACCCGTTGATCGCGCAGGTTCTCTTCCAACACGTTGAACTTCAGCGCCACGCCCTGCTTACGCAGCGAGTCGGTCGGCTGAATGAAGGTGCGGCCGATGTAACGATTCTTGATGAAGCCATCGTTGTAGGGAATGCCAGCCTCTCGTGCGTAACCGATTGCGGCCGGAGTGGACGAGTCCGGTACTGGCACCACAACATCCGCTGCGACCGGTGCTTCGCGGGCCAGTTCGACGCCGAGGTGCTGACGGACTTCGTGCACGCTCAGGCCATCCCAAAAACTGTCGGGCCGCGAAAAGTAGATCTGTTCGAACGTGCAGCGTGCCAACTGCTCGTGAGGGGGCAGCGCTTGGGTGACTCGCAACGCTGCTTTGCTGAGCGTGACGATCTCGCCGGGGCTCACTTCACAAATGACCTCGCAGCCCAACGTACGGAGTGCTCCGGATTCGGAGGCGGCTGCGTAACCCCCGGTCGGCAAGCGTCCGACGCTGAGTGGACGAAAGCCCCACGGATCGCGAACCATGTAGACGCCATCGCGCGTGAGGATGCTGAGGCAGAACGCGCCGCGCCAACGCGGCATCGTGTTTCGAATGCGCTCTTCCCACGTGTCGCCCTCGGCACCGGCAAGCATCATCGTGATCACCTCACTGTCCGACGACGACGACAATCCGACGCCGCGGCGCAGAAGCTCGCTGCGCAGCTCCGGCGCGTTGACGATGTTGCCGTTGTGGGCGACACCCAACGGGCCGTACTGAGTTTCGATGAGAAATGGCTGCACGTTGCGAGCAGACGATGACCCAGTCGTCGAATAGCGCGTATGCCCGATCGCGTAGTGGCCTTTCAGCGGCAGCAGATTCTCGGCGTTGAACACCTGCGCGACGAGGCCGACGTCTTTGTGCATGCGCGCGGTGACGCCGTCGGAGACTGCAATACCTGCGGCCTCCTGTCCACGATGTTGCAGCGCGAAGAGACCGAAGAACGCCATTCGTGCGACATCTTCATTCGGAGCGTAGATCCCGACGATGCCGCATTCCTCGTGTGGGCGATCAAGGTCGGTGCCGTTGGGGTCACCGTTCATCGCTGCCCCTTGTCGTCGGTGATGATCTGGTCGGCTTGGCGCTTTCGAAACTCAGCGACCTTCGCCTTCACGTCGCCATCGCCGAGGCTCAAGATCTTGGCGGCGAGCAGTGCCGCGTTCGCCGGATCGAGCACCACCGCCGGTGCAATACCGGACGGCATGCGCAGCGACGAGAAGATGTCGCCGCCGCCGAACGAATCGCTTGGCGGCGGGCAGGCAATGACGGGTGCACTCACCGAGCCGTCGGTGAAACCGGAGAGGGCGTTGCTACGACCGGCGACCGTGATGTACACCTTTGGTCGCGGGTCGGCTTCGTACGCACGCAGCAAGTCAGCGACGTGCTCGGGCGTCTTGTGCGCCGAGCCGATGCGAACCACGACCTCAATGCCAAACCCACGCGCAGCTTCGGCAATCTTCTGGCAGTGCGCTTCGTCGGCTTTGGAGCCCATAAGAATTACGACGAGTGAAGTCATACGTCCAATCCAGCCTTCCGGAGGTTTTCGGTCAATCGCGGCTCAACCGGATAGCTGCCTGGTACGAACGGCTGGCCAGTGAGCATTTCGTAGATCGTCATGTAACGCTGACTCGCCGCACTCCACAGCGAGTCGGGCACCGTCGGCGGCACACCGTCGCCGCGATAACCGTGTTCAGCGAAAGCCAAGCGCACGAACTCCTTGTCGAAGTTTTCCGGCTCGTCGCCGGCCGCAATTCGCTGGGCATAACTGTCTGCCTTCCAGAACCGTGACGAGTCCGGCGTGTGGACTTCGTCGATCAGCATCACACGACCGGCGGGGTCGAGACCGAACTCGTATTTGGTATCCACAAGGATCAGGCCAGCCTTCTCTGCTACCTGCTGGCCGCGCTTGAAGAGCGCGAGAGCGGCAGTCTGCACTGTGTCCCAGATGTCGGGGGCAAGCAGACCGGTATCCACCACCTCAGCGCACGTCAGTCGTTCGTCGTGGCCCGTCGGACCGCCCTTAGTAGTGGGAGTAATGATCGCCTCCGGTAGGCGGTCGTTCTTGTGCAGACCCTCAGCGAAGGTGTAGCCGTAAATCTCGCGCTCACCCAACGAGTAGCGATACCACAGCGCAGTGCTGGTGACTCCGGTGATGTAACCACGCACGATCACTTCCACCGGCAGCGGCCGCGCTTCTGTGCAAATCAAAGCATTCGGATCGGGAACAGCAACCTTGTGATTCGCGATCACATCGCTCGTCTGATCGAACCACCACGCTGCCAGTTCGTTGAGCACCTGGCCCTTGTAGGGCACGCTGGCCAGAACGCGATCGAACGCGGAGAGCCGATCGGTCGTGATGATCAAGCGTCGGCCGTCGCCCAACGGATACCAATCGCGCACCTTGCCCGATTGCTTGCCAACGATCGAAAGGTTCGATTCGCTGAAGGCACTCGGGAGCAACTCCTCGATGTCAGTTAGTTCAAGCATGCTTTGCGTACTCCACTCCGTTTTGGAACAAGGTGAGACCTAACTGGCCGCTCTCGCCGCGCGTCCAGCGCGGATGCTGGTACGGCAGGATGTGATTCTCCGGATGCGGCATCAGACCAAGAACATTGCCCTTGGGGTTGCACACGCCAGCGATATCGGCGATCGATCCGTTTGGGTTCTGCGGGTAGGCACCATTCGCCGCAGAACCGTCGGCGTTGGCGTAAACGAGCGCGACCTGGTCGTGCGTGTGTAGATCGTCAACCAACGAGTCGTCGATGACGGTGTAGTTGCCTTCGCCGTGTGCGACTGGGCAATAGATCGCGTCGGCGAGGCCACGCGTCCATACGCAGGTTTGCGACTTCGGTGCGAGTGTGATCCACCGACATTCGAAGTGGCCAGCGGCGTTGAAGGTGAGAGTGGTGGTTGGCGCAGCCGTGTCGCGTCGACCGTCGGGCAGGATGCCGGACTTGACCAGCGCCTGAAACCCGTTACACATTCCGATCACCGGTTTGCCAGCGTCCACGAACGCTGCGACCTGGTCGGCGAAGTACACGTTGAGATCAAGCGCGAAGAGCTTGCCCGCGCCGAGCGCGTCGGCGTACGCGAACCCACCAGGCAGACACAGCATCTGGTAATCCGACCAAGGCAACGCGGCCGACCGAAGCTCGTTGAGCGGAACAATCTCGGCTTGCGCACCGGCCAGTTCAAACGCATGCGCTGCGTCGAGATCGCGGTTCGAGCCATACGCGTGGAGGATGAGTGCACGGGGAAGCATCGGCTAAGCAGCGGCGTTCCAGGCGGCGACGAGTTGATCGACGGGGACAGCAAGAAGATTTCCGCTCGCTGACGAGATCTCTAGCTGATTGGTGTCGGCGACAACGCCGAGCCGTTGATGGGGTTGCCCGGCAAGTGTGCGCTCGAACTCGTCCACGTCGTCGGGGTGAACCTCGACTAGCAGGCAGCCGTTCGTCTCGGTGAACAAGGCCTGCTCCTCAATCATCAACGACAATCCGACGCGACCGCCGATGCACATCTCCGCTGCTGCGACGGCCATGCCACCCTCGCTGAGGTCGTGGCATGCACGAATGAGGCAAGCCTGCATCGCGCGATGGAGGCACAGGTAAAGGTCGGCGGCGGGCAGTTGCCCCGCTGTTGTCGGCGCAATGCTCCCGACGAGGTACACCGTGTTGCCCACTGCTTTCAGATCCATCGTCACCGACTTTGCAACATCGTCGACTATCCCGAGAGCGGAGATGAGCAGCGTGGGCGGAATCGCGTGGCGCTCGCCATCGGTACCGAGGTACTCGTTGTTCAGCGAGTCTTTGCCCGAGATGAAGGGTGTACCGAAGTGAACGGCAGCGTCGTGACAACCGCGCACCGCTTCCACCAAGGATCCCAAGGTCGCGGGGCGCGTTGGATCGCCCCAGCAGAAATTGTCGAGGATCGCGATGCGAGCCGGATTGCCTCCGACGGCGACTGCGTTGCGAATCGCTTCGTCGACCACGTTGAGCGCCATCGAATAGGCGTCGATCTTGCCGAGGTCGGGGTTGATGCCATTCGAGATGACGATGCCGCGCGCGCCCTTGGTGCCGATCGGCTTGATGACGCAAGCGTCCGATGGCCCGTCGTTCAGCACACCCGTCAACGGCTTCACGACCGTGCCACCCAAAATCTCGTGGTCGTAGATGCGGATGACATCGCTCTTGGAAGCGACGTTCGGCGTAGCGAGTAGTCGCAGTAGTACGTCGGCACGACTCGCGGCACCGACGGCATCGCTGCGCGCGGGATGCGACCGCTCGATGACCGCAGTCATCTGTCGCTGCGGAATCCCGTTGTGCAGAAACGTGTTGTCGAGGTCGAGTACCACGTCGTTGTTGTAGCGAACCGCTAAACGACCGGTGTCGGAGAAGTGACCGATGTTGGTCAGCTCGACGTCGTATGTGTCGCAGAGTGATTGGAGTCTCGGGAGTGACGGTTCCGGAACGGCCAGCACCATTCGCTCCTGCGCCTCCGACAACCAAATCTCCCATGGCGCAAGGCCCGGATACTTGAGCCGAACCTTTGTGAGTTCGACGTCGGCACCAACGGTGCTTGCCATTTCGCCGACTGCCGACGACAACCCACCAGCGCCGCAGTCAGTGATGGCGTGATAGAGGTCGAGGTCGCGGGCGCGAGTGACGACCTCGATGAGTCCATTCTCGGTGATCGGGTCGCCGATCTGAACCGAGGCACCGGCAACTTCGCCGGTTTGCGCATCCATCGTCATCGACGAAAACGTCGCGCCGCGCAATCCGTCGGAGCCCGTCCGGCCACCGAGCACGATCACGCGATCGTCGGTGAGCGGTTGGCGCGTTGTCGCGTGTTTGCCTTTGGGTGCGATACCGATGCACCCACAGAAGACGAGCGGGTTCGCGGTGTAGCCCTCGTCGTAGAGAATCGCCCCGTTGACTGTCGGGATGCCGATCTTGTTGCCATAGTCCTGCACGCCGGCGACGACGCCAGACCGAATTCGTCGCGGATGCAGCACGCCATCGGGCAAGCTGGCGGGATCCAGGTCGGCCGGACCGAAACAGAGCACATCGATGGCGGCGATTGGCTTCGCTGAAACGCCCAACACGTCGCGGATGACGCCGCCGACACCGGTGTTGGCGCCACCAAACGGTTCGATGGCGGACGGATGGTTGTGCGTCTCGACTTTGATCGAGATCTCGAAGTCGTCGTCGAAGTCCATGATTCCGGCATTGTCGACGAACGCGGATCGCACCCATGGCGCCGCGATGGTGTCGGTGGCGGCGACCAGGAATGTCTTGAGCAGACCGTTGACTACGCGAGTCGAGCTGCCATCGGTGACGTCGATCTTGGCCCGAAAGGTCTTGTGCACACAATGCTCGCTCCAGGTCTGGGCGATCATCTCGAACTCGACGTCGGTCGGATCGCGGCCTTCGGCACTGAAGTACTTCTGAACGGCTCTCATCTCGGCAATGTCGAGCGCAGCGCGTCGATCGCGCGACAACGCCAACAGTGCGTTGTCACCGAATTCGCGCAACGGGATGATGTCAACGCGAGCTGAACCCTCCGCCGATTGCGGGAACGTCGGCTCGATAGCACCGAGCTGATAGTGGTGAATCACCGCGTTGGCGAGCAGCCGCTCGGCGAGTGTGCGCAGTTGGCCCGGCGCGAGGCCTCCACCCACCTGATAACTGTTGCCCGTTGCGGCGCGTTGCACAGCCGAGATCCCCAGCTCGTGCGCCGCTCGGACGATTTGCTCAGCAACCGAGTCGGTCACACCGGGGCGGCGCGCCGTCTCGATCACCTGCATGGTCGATGCGCCGTTCGCGCGATCACCCACATCTCGCCACTCGGCGGTCTGGGCGACAGGATCGCTGAGCAACTCGGCGGCCAGCCGCTTGAGGTCGCACTCAGCAAGGTCACCCTCGATGAAGTAGAGATCGCGGCACCGAATGTCGGTCACAACTTCGAGCCCGAGCGCATGTGCGTCGATCAGCAAAACTGCGTTACGAGGATCGGACTTCTTGGACTGGACGACGAGGGTATGTGACCGTCCGGACATTAGGGCGGACTCTATATTTCGGCAGCGTTTCGGCGAAGCTCCCTTTACTTTCTATTCACACTCTCCATTTACGACTCGCTACTAACGCTGGCGCACTCGCGGCAGCGACCGCGGACGTCGAACACATGGTGCGTGATCTCGAAGCCGCTGGTTGCCAGCAGGGCCTCAATTTCGCGGTCGATCAGCTTCTCCAACTGCGGACTGGCATCGAAATCGGTCACGATCCCGCACCCGGTGCACACGAGGTGATGGTGGTGATGCTGCGAGAGTTGTTCGGCCAGTTCGTGGCGGTCGCCGCCGCCACTACCGGTAACCCGCACCACAACCCCGGCCTCAACCAGCTCGGCAAGGTTGCGGTAGGCGGTCGAGGTGGGGACCCCCGAATCCAGTACGACCTCGTCGACGGTCAGCGGGCGTGAGGAGTTCTCGAGGACCGCCAGCACCGACCGGCGATGACGCGTCAGCCGCAACTCGAGTGGAGCCAACGCCTGCACGGCAGCAGCGCTCGTTGCTGGCGACAGGACAGGTTTTTGCTTGACGCCCACCGCGTGATCCTAGCGGGAATCATTCCTGTCGTAGTGATAATGCTTCTCATTTCGGATATGGTCGTTTGTGTGAAGCCGCTGTCGATTGCCGTCGCGCTGGTGTCCTTCGGCGTCGCCGTATCTGCGTGTGCGGATAACACATCGAACGACAGTGACGGCACGCTGACCGTGGCTGTGGCCTTCTATCCGATCGAGGAACTTGTGCGCCGCGTCGGTGGTGCCGATGTCGCGATCAGCACGCTGGTCGCACCCGGCAACGAGCCACACGAGTTCGAGCCAACGTCTCGCCAAGTCACGCGGCTCGAGAACGCCGATGTCGTGTTCTACTTCGGGAGCGACTTCCAACCGAGTCTTCAGAACGCGATCGACGGGCTCCCAGACTCGGTGCACCGAGTCGACCTCCTACAACAAGGTTTGACGTTGCACGAGATCGGCGGCAGCGTCGACCCGCATGTCTGGCTCGATCCGAGGAACATGGCACTGTTAGCGATGGGAGTTGCTGTCGTACTCGGAGATGAAATCCCCGAGCGGGCGGACACTTTTACTCGTAACGCCAACGAATACTTCGATGAGCTGACGGCGTTGCATCATGAGTTCGCCACCGGACTCGCGCAGTGCGCTGTCCCCGTGCTGATCACCACGCACGAGGCACTCGGATACTTTGCGCGAGCGTACGGCCTCACTCAGATTGCCATAGCCGGTATCTCGCCCGGCGACGAACCATCGGCAAAGGCATTGCAAGCAATCGCAGAAGTCGCGAAAGCGAACGGCGTCACAACCGTGTTCTTCGAAGAGAACCTCCCCGCCGATCTGGCGGTAACTGTCGCCGACGAGATCGGTGCTGGCACATCGTCACTGGACACGGCCGAGTCGCTGACGCAGAGTCAGATCGACGATGGCGAGACCTACCTGACAGTCATGCGCAGTAACCTGCAAGCACTGCGAGCCGGAATGGGTTGCGCGTGACTGCGCCAGCGGCTGGCGGTGCGGTGTTGGAGGTTGAGCATCTCGGAGTGCGCTACGGCGACACGGATGTGCTGTACGACGTTTCGTTCGCGGTGCGGCCCGGAGAGTTGATTGGCGTCATCGGCCCGAATGGCGCCGGCAAGAGCACGTTGTTCAAGGCGATCTGCGGCCTTGTCAACCACAGCGGCATCGTCGAGGTCAACGGCGTGCATTGCCACGATCGCACCGACCGCATGGATCTCGCGTACATCCCGCAACGCAACGACAGCGATCTCAACTTTCCGATCACGGTCGGCGAGTTGGTATTGGCCGGCCGTCGCAGATTCCACAGCTGGTGGCGGCGCCCGACACAACCCGACCGCGACGCTGCGCACGACGCATTGACCAAGGTTCTACTGGAGGGCACGCAGTCGCGATCGCTCACCGAGCTGTCCGGCGGCCAGCTGCAGCGCGCCTATCTCGCCCGAGCGTTGGCCCAGCATGCCTCGGTCGTGCTGCTCGACGAATCGCTGAGCGGTATCGACGAACCGACCACTGCGGAACTGTTTGAAGTGTTCACCACCCTCGCGAGTGGGGGCACCGCGTTGCTCGTCGCGACCCACGACCTCGCGCTCGCTCGTCGGCGTTTCAAACGCTGCCTGGCCATCAACGGAACGCTGCGCGGCGACGGAACGCCCGAGTATGTCCTCAGCCCCGAGATTCTCGATACGACGTTTGGAAGCCTGCGTGCACTACCTCACTGATCCGTTCCAGGCCGAGTTCATGCAGCGCGCATTTCTTGCGGCAATCATCATTGGGATCGTCGCGCCCGTCGTGGGTACGTGGGTGGTACTGCGGCGGATGGCCAACCTCGGCGATGCGATGTCGCACGGCACACTCGCCGGCGTCGGGCTGGCGTACGCGGCCGGCGTCAACGTGTTGTTCGGCGCGATGGGTGCCGGCCTGTTGATCGCCGTATTGCTGCTGTCGTTCTCAACGAACCGTCGCCTCGGCCAGGAAACTGTGATCACCGTGCTTGGTACCGCCTTCTTCGCGATCGGTGTCGTCGTGATCTCGCGCCTCGACACGGGGGTCGAGTTGACGCACTTCCTGTTCGGCCGCGTATTGACAGTGACATGGGGTGACATCTCGCTGAACCTCGCGCTTGGCGGGGCGGCGGTACTGGTGGTGCTCGTGCTGTTCAACGAGCTGCGCCTCGCCACCTTCGATCACGTGCAGGCCGAGCAAGTGGGCGTGCGGGTTGAGCTGGTGCAGGCGGTGTTGGTATTGCTGCTCGCGGTCGTCGTCGTCATCAGCCTGCGCGCCGTCGGCACGATCATGGCCGTGACGATGTTGGTGACCCCGGCAGCGACAGCTCGGCTGCTGGCGCGGACACTGCGCCAGATGACGTTGCTGGGCGTCGTGTTCGGTGTCGTGGAAGGTGTCGGCGGATTGATGCTGAGCTACCACCTCGACTCTTCGCCCGGTGCAACGATCGGGTTAGTGGCGGCAGGCGTGTTCGCAATCGTCTTCGCGATCACCTTGCCCCGCCGGATGCCCCACCATCACCGGCCCTTTTCTTAACGGCCGCGTTTTTCTTAACGGCCGCGTTTTCCTTTGGGCTTGCGGGCGGTGACCTCGATCTCGATCTTCATTTCTGGTGAAGCCAACCCGACAACGGTCATCGTGGCTGCTGGCAGCGCAACAGCGAAGTAGTCGCGCACCAGCGGCCAACACTGTTCGAAGTCCGCGCGATCGGTCAGCAGGTAGTGGACACGCACGACGTCATCGGCACCTGACCCGGCACGAACGAGCGCGTCGTCGATATTCGCCAGCGTCTGTCGACACTGCTCGACGATGTCGTCGCTGATCGTCATCGTTGAGTAGTCGTAGCCAGACGTACCGGCGACAAATATCCAGCTCCGATCCACGATGGCCCGGGAGTACCCGATGTCGCGCTCGAACGTACTGCCCTGAGAAATCCGCTTTCGCCCCATCGGATGAGTATCGCCCTGGTATCCCAACGGCGCAATGAACCGAAGGTGAACTCTCGGTAACGTTCAAGGCTGTGACCGCTTCGGCAACTGCAACGAGGAGAACGACGGAGGCACCTTCATTCATCGTTGAACCAACGTCGTTCTCGTTGCGCGAAGCGGTCCCTACCGACCGTTTACGCCCAGTTCGCATCGTGTTGATGGTCAGTTATCTCGCTATCTACCTGTGGTGGTTGCGGGCAAAGGGGCTGCCGATCGACCGCATCTCCGTCGCGATCAGTATCGGCATCTTCCTCGTCTGCGCGTTCGTCGGCAGAAGCTGGCGAACATGGGCGGTCTTGCTGCTCGACTGCGTCGCGTACTCCGTGATGTGGGTGGCCTACGAGAAGACCCGCGGAACGGCTGACGCGGGCATCGACGTGTTCGGTTGGTTTCACCTTGACTTCCCGCTGCAGGTCGAGTCAGTGCGAAACATCGATCGCGCGATCTTCTTCGGTCACGATCCGAACGTCGTACTGAAAGAGCACTTTTGGGAAGCGAACATTCGCTGGTACGACGTAGCCGCCTCGCTGACCTATATGACGCACTTCGTCGTACCCGTCATCGTGATGGGCGTGCTGTGGGCCACCAGCCATCGCCAATGGGCGCGCTTCATGAAGCGCTTTGCCACGCTGCTCGGTGTCGCTTGCCTGATGTTCGTCCTCATGCCAACGATTCCCCCGTGGATGGCGGCCGATCGCTCATACCGATTCCAGCTGTTCGAACCTCTGAAGCGCAACGCGTGGCGCGGCTTCTATCATCTTGGATTCCACGGCTTCACCAACGACTACAAGGTTCAGCTCACCAATGGCAACGCAGTCGCCGCAATGCCATCACTGCACGCATCGTTCGCTCTGATCGTGCCCGCGTTCTTCCTGCCGTGGATCAAACTGAAGTGGATGAAGGCCGTTGTCTTGACGTTTCCCGTGATCATGCTCGCGTCGCTCGTTTACCTCGGCGAGCACTGGGTGATCGATGGACTCGTCGGCTGGGCGATCGTCGGCGGGTCGTTTTGGTTTTGGAGTTGGCACGAACATCGGTCGCGACGGCTGAGAGCGGATCGGGCGCGGGTCGCACTGTCATGAACTCGATCGTGAGTCCACGACAGGTCATCATCGAACGAACGGCAGTCGGCGCGTTGTGCGACGAATCGAACACGTTGCACGGGGCGGTCACGGAAGCGTTCCTGGGTTTGCTCGACGACTTCGAAAACGACCGACTGCTGCTCGTCGCAGTCAGCGACCACCTACGGCCGTACCGTCAGTGGCACCAGTTCCGGCGCGGCGGCCCGCTCGCCCCGGTCGACACCTTGCACGTCGGGTACCAACACCGACGAGCCGCACGGCGTATGACGGCCGTTCCCAACTTTGACCAAGCCCTCACACTCGTGATGTGTCAGCGTCACAAGGTGACATGCATGCTGACCCTCGACCGCTACTTCTCCAACTTCGATGTCGAGGTACAACTAGTGGGTGATGGCGATGACGTTCGGGTCTGACCACCAGGGGGAAAGCGAGTTTGATGCTTTCCACCTCGACGCGATCGCCGATGCCGACCCGTATCCGTACTGGTACGACGATGCGGACGAACCCGACAGCAATCCGACCTTGGTGCGGACCGAGAGTTGCGACCTATGTGTAGTTGGCGGCGGCTACAACGGACTGTGGACGGCGATCATCGCCAAAGAACGCGACCCGAGTCGCGACGTAGTGCTGATTGAGGCACATGAAGTCGGCTCAGCGGCCAGCGGGCGCAATGGCGGTTTCATGGAGAGCAGCCTCACGCATGGTGTCGCCAACGGGCAGGAACGCTTCCCCAACGAACTGCCGCTTCTGGAAGAACTCGGGCTGAACAACCTCAACGAGATCGAAGCGGCGATCCAGCGGTACAACATCGACTGCGACTACGAGCGCACCGGAGTGATCGACATCGCGAGCACTTCCCACTCGCCCAGCTACCTCGACGAATTGCGCGACGACTACTCCCAACTGCGGACGCTCGGGCAGAAAGTCGAGTGGCTCGATCAGGCGGCGATGCGGGCACAGGTGAATTCACCCACCTACATCGGTGGTCTATTTCGCAAAGACCGCGCCGCGCTTGTAGATCCGGCCAGGCTGGTGTGGGGCTTGAAGAGTGCGGCGATGTCGTTGGGCGTACGCATCTACGAGGACACCAAGGCAACGTCGATCGAGAAGGACGGCGTCGGGGTTCTGGTGACGACCCCACTTGGCCGCGTGCGCGCCGCCAAGGTGGCGCTCGCCTGCGGGGCTGGAAGGCCGCTACTAAAACGCGTGAGCCACTTCATTGCGCCGGTCTACGACTACTGCTTGGTCACCGAGCCACTCAGCAATGCGCAACTCGCCGAGATCGGCTGGAAGGGCCGCCAGGGTTTGGGCGACATCAGCAACCAGTTCCACTACTACCGCCTTACCGCCGACAACCGCATCCTGTGGGGCGGCTACGACGTCATCTATTACTGGCGCGGCAAGATCGACGTCGAACTGGAGAGTCGGCCAGAAACGTGGGCGAAGCTGAGCAAACACTTCTTCGACACGTTCCCGCAGCTTGAGGGCTTGAAGTTCACCCACACATGGGGCGGCGTGATCGACACGTGCAGCCGATTCTGCGTTTTCTGGGGGCGTGGTATGCAGGGCCGAGTTGCATACTCGGTCGGTTACACCGGCCTCGGCGTTGCGTCGACACGATTTGGTGCCGAAGTAATGCTCGACATGCTTGATGGCAAGCGGTCGCGCGCGACGCAGACCGAGTTCGTCAAGACCAAGCCATTGCCATTTCCACCAGAGCCTTTCCGGTTCATTGGCATCCAGGCCACGCGCTACTCGCTCAATCACGAAGACAAGACCGGCAAGCGCAATCTCTGGCTACGCAGCCTCGACCGCTTCGGTCTCGGTTTCGATAGCTAACAGTTTCGATAGCTCATGAGGACTGGGGCGCGCCCTCCATTGGCGCTTGTGTCACACGTTGACCAGGACCGATTCGGTCACGGCCGCGACACAAACGATGTCAGTCGGCAACATTCAAACGCCGCAGCACGACGATGCTGTGCGCAGCTACTTCCATTCCGATCCCCATCTCCACGTCCATCCCAACGGCAGCTGCGCCGTTCTGAAACGCAGTGACGAGTACGACTTCCCATTCGCCAGGTTCCTGAATGGTGAAGGTCACCGGCAACCACCACGCGTTCACCATCACATACAGGTCGTCCGCGTACCACGCGATCGAATGCGAGTCGTGCGACTCATCGACGGCGCCGTCCGCACCGTAGAAGCGAAAGGCCGTAGGTGGACGCTGTGTTCGTAGGTCGGTAAGAGCACGCACGAAGTCGGTGAGTTCCGTCCAATCCTTGGCGCGCTCCCAGTCGATCCACGTCAGCGGACCATCAATGTCGTACGGATTGTCATTTCCGAATTGAGTTCGCGCGAACTCGTCGCCCATCACCCACATCGGCGTGCCCGCGGACAGCAGCAACATTGAAAAATAGTTCTTCAGCTGCTGCAGCCGTGTGTCGTCACCACAGTCCCACGCGTGATGCCGGTCCGACGTCTCGATCGTGAGGTCGTGCATCGTCAGCCCATCGTGGGCAGTGACGAAGTTCAAGCTGGAAGCCGCTCCGTCGGCAAACAGATCGGGGCTCCCTTGCACTCGATCACGCACGAGCGCAATCAAACCCGGTTCACCGCGTAGAAACCCGCGCACGTCGTCGCGAAAACGATCATTCCATTGCAACCAGCCCGTCGGCCACATCGACGACCCCACCTGATAGCTAGCGAGGTCCCACGGTTCGGCGACCAACACCACGTTTCGCTGAACACCCCACTGCGTGATCTGCTCGATCAATCCGCCGCCGTCGCGCCCGAGCAGGGTGGCAAGATCGAAGCGAAATCCATCAACACCAAGGTCGGCGTAACGGCTCAACGATTCCATCACCAGGAAGCGAACGTAGGGGTCGGCCGGATTCGTGTCGTTGCCGCAACCACTGTCGTTGAAGTACGGCCCATCGAACTGGTGGCGGTACGCGTTCGCATTGTCGAGACCGCGCAGACTCCGTGCGGGCAGCGTCGCGTCGCCCTCGCCGGTGTGGTTGAACACGACATCTAGCCAGACGTGTATTCCACGTTCGTGCGCGGCGCTGACTAATTCGGCAAGCTCCTCAGCGGCGCGCAGCGCATCGGTCGCAAACTCGCCGTGCACTGCGCCCCACACCCACGGCATGTATCCCCAGTAGTTGTTGGTGTGATCAAAGGGATGCACCGGCATCAGCTCGATCACGTTCGCGCCAAGTGATGCGACATGATCTAGGTGAGCGATACAACCGCGGAATGTGCGACCGAAGCCCCGGACATGCAGCTCGTAGACCACCGGTGGGGACGCAAGCGGCGCGCCTTGCGGCCAACGCGCCCATGGCTCGCGCACGGCGCTGCGCGGGCCTTCCTCTGTGTGCACCAACGCCCAACAACTCGGATCAAGTAGCGGTGGTCCACCGTCGATCATCAGCCAGTACATGTCGCCGTCTTCCGCTTCGAACTCGGCGACCCACTCGCTTGGCTCGCGTCGCGCCAGCACGACAGCGGTCTCGGTTCCCACCTCGACGCGCTCGGCGTTTGGCGCGTGGATGCAAACACAACGCGACGACATCTGCATAGCCTGACACGACTGCCCGGCATCAGGCGGCCGTTAGCCTGCTGTTCACGATGGCTACCCCGCCGATCTCCCCCGACGAAGTCGCGCAGGCTTTCAGCACACACGGCTACATTCCCGACGAGGGCCTCGCCACAGCCGTCTTTCTTTCGATGGCCCTCCGACGCCCGTTGCTGCTAGAGGGTGAGGCTGGCGTCGGCAAGACCGAGGTCGCCAAAGTGCTCAGTCGCTGGACCGGCGGCGCACTCATTCGCCTGCAGTGCTACGAGGGCATCGACGTCTCGCAAGCAGTGTACGACTGGGACTACAGCCGTCAGCTGCTGCACCTGCGCGCGGCCGAAGCGACCGGTGAATCGCAGGGTCTCAGCACCGGCGCACTGGAACAGCAGCTGTACCACGAGCGCTTCTTGATCAGACGGGCTCTACTCGCGGCCATCAGTCACGTCGGCGACCCGCCACCTGTGCTGCTGATCGACGAAGTCGATCGCGCCGACGACGAGTTCGAGGCGTACCTACTGGAGGTGCTGTCCGACTATCAGATCACCGTGCCCGAGCTCGGCACCTTCGTCGCCGAGCGTCCGCCACTCGTAGTGCTGACCTCGAACCGCACCCGCGACGTGCACGACGCGCTGAAGCGACGCTGTCTCTACCACTGGATCGAACATCCCGACTTCGAGCGTGAAGTGCGCATCGTCAAGCTGCGCGTGCCGAACGCAATCGACCGGCTGACACGTCAGGTCGCGGCCGCAGTTGAAGCACTGCGCGAACTGCATCTCTACAAACCACCGGGTGTCGCCGAGACCATCGATTGGGCACAGGCATTGACGAAGCTTGGTTGCAATGAACTCGATGAAGCAGTGGTCAACGCCACTTTGGGAACCGTATTGAAGTACCGCGAGGATCTGCAGCGCACGCGTGAACACGGCATTCACGAGTTGGTGAAGCAGGCCTTCGAACGCGGCCAATGACGTGGCGTTGCCCGACTTGACACTGCCCGCCGTGACGCAACCCGACCGCATGGCCGTTGCCTTCGGGCGCATTCTGCGCGGGGCAGGGCTACGCATCCCGATGGGAAGCGTGCTCGCGTTTGTGGATGCGCTCGGCCTTGTCGGCATCGACAGACGCGACTCGGTGTATTGGGCGGGTCGCGCCACGCTGGTGCGCAACCCGGAGGACATCGGCGTCTACGACCCAGCGTTCGTCGCGTTCTGGGATCTGATGAGCAGCGACAGCAACGACGCCGTCGACGACGCGCTGGTCGCGTTTGAGAACGATGACAACCCCACCGAGAACGCTGGCGATATCAACGATCAGCTTGCTTCCGACGATCCGCCTCCCGAATTGCGCTTTTCCACGGTCGAGATGCTGCGACACAAAGACTTCGGCAACTACACCGACGACGAACTGCGTACGGCACAGAAGCTGATGGCGCGACTGAAGTTCATCGGTCCCCCACGCCGGTCGTTCCGATACCACACATCTCGCCGCGGGCGGCGACCGGACTTGCACTCGACGATGCGCGCCTCGCTGCGTGCGGGTGGCGAGCCGATCCGCCGGCAGTGGCGCGAACCAGGTGACCGGTTGCGGCGCTTGGTGCTGCTGTTAGATATCTCCGGGTCGATGGAACCGTACGCACGCGCGATGCTGCGCTTTGTCCACGCCGCTGTGTCGGGCCGTCAACGCGTTGAGGCGTTCGCGATCGGCACACGTCTCACGCGAATGACCAAGGAACTGCACAGTCGCGACCCAGACACCGCGCTCGCGCAGGCCGGTCGTCGTGTACAGGACTGGAGCGGTGGCACGCGACTGGGGGAATGTCTGCGCCGATTCAACGACGACTGGGGCGTGCGCGGCATGGCACGCGGCGCGATCGTCGTAATTCTCAGTGACGGCTGGGATCGTGGTTCGCCAGAGGTTTTGGCCGAACAAATGCAGCGACTACAGCGCATCACCTACCAAACCGTGTGGGTCAATCCACTCAAGGTCACTCCCGGTTACGCACCGCTCGCTCGTGGAATGGCAGCGGCGCTCCCCTACGTCGATGCATTCGTGGAGGGCCATAGCCTGGCCGCGATGGAAGAGCTATCGCAGGTGATCTCCGGATGAAGGAACTGCTCGACGACATCGATCGCTGGCGTGCGACAGGCTCGCGCGTTGCAGTTGCGCGTGTGGTCGATATCGAGGGTTCGGGTCCGCGCGAGCCGGGAGCCGCAATGGCAGTCAACGACGATGGCGAGGTGTCGGGCAGTGTGAGCGGCGGTTGCGTCGAAGGCGCTGTCGTCAGCGAGGCGCTCGCGATCCTGCGCGGCGAGGCACAGCCGCGCGTCGTGTCCTTCGGTTACAGCGACGACGAGGCGTTCGCCGTCGGGCTGACATGCGGCGGCACCATCCGGCTGTTTATCGAACCACTCGATTGGTGATTGCCGAGTGAGCGCCGAGCCCAACGTCTACATCGCGCTGTCCGAGCACCTGCGCGCGCACAAGCCAGTGGCCCTCGTCACCGTTATCGACTGCACCGGTATCGACGGCGTGATCGGACGCAAGCTGCTCGTCAGCCCAGGCGCCGAGCCGATCGGATCGCTAGGCACCGGCGAACTCGATCGCATCGCGGCACGCGATGCCACCGCGGAATTGGAAGCAGCACGCAGCGGCGTGCGCCACTACGGACTCAACGGAGAAACAACACCCGAAGACCTGGTCGGCACACCAGAGATCACGGTGTTCATCGAAAGTTGGGCACCGCCACCACAAATGTGGATCTTCGGAGCTGTCGACTTCACGTCTGCACTCGCCAAGGTTGCCAAAGTGCTCGGCTACCGCGTCGCGGTGTGCGATGCGCGCGAAACGTTCGCGACCCGCCGCCGCTTTCCGATGGCCGACGAAGTCATCGTCTCGTGGCCGACGGCAGTATTTGCCGAACGCGGGCGCACCCTTGGCCAACGCGATGCAGTCTGCATTCTCACGCACGACCCAAAATTCGACGTGCCTGCCGTGCTCGCTGCGTTGGCTACGGATGTCGGGTACATCGGAGTCATGGGAAGTCGCGGTACGCACGCCAAGCGACTCGAGCGTCTGGCCGCCGCTGGCGTCGCCGATGCAGCGCGACTGAATCGACTGATGGCGCCGATCGGGCTTGACCTTGGCGCGCGCACTCCAGAGGAAACTGCTGTCTCGATTTGTGCGGAGATCATCTCGTGCCGCACCGGCCGCTCGGCACCGTCGCTACGCGATAGCGCGGGCCCCATCCACTCCTAACCGATTTGGTTAGTCCTCAATCGGGTTGCCCCAGCGCAGCTTCGGAATCTTGCGCTTCCACACGTTGGAGAGATGCACCGTCGACCCTGTTCTTGGCGACTGCAGAATCGCGAAGTCGACGCCGAGATACATCATCACGTGGCCGGGGTAAGAAAGAAGGTCACCGGCTTGTGCGGTTTCCTGGGTGACTTTGGCGGCGGCGACCATCTGCCAGCGACTCGCCCGCGGAATGACGTACCCGGCTTGCCCCCAAGCCCACGACGTGATGCCGGAACAATCGAAAGCCTCGCCCGCCTGACGCGCGAGACGTCCATAGGGGACTCCAAGTTGCGTGAAGGCACTGAGCACGGCCAGTTGATGCGGACGATCCGCAGTCATCCACGCTCGTTGCATTCGGTTCGGATCGATGCCGAGTCGGACTGCCGCCTCGGCCGCCACAGCGTCGCGTAGTCCAACGAATTCCTCGAAACTCGCCATTTCGGCTGCCGTTGTGGTCGATGCCCACTCGCCAAGCGTGTTGTACAGCGCCCAAGCGTCCAGCGCCGCGGCCGCCGTCAGCGCGAGCGGATCGGGGCCTGTGTCGCCGTACGCGGGTGCCGAGGACGCGTTAGTGGCAGAGGCGCTCGCGGGATCGGTAAGCGTCGCGCAAAACAGGGCTAGCGACGCGACAAGCAGGGCGGCCTGCGCACGTCTACGAAATGTCATGGGCATTCAAGCTATCCGTGTATCTCGCGACACTCAATGTCGAGCGACACCCTCGGTACGCTGCCCATATGGCACTTCGGGCTGCGGCGTTGCTGGCTGCCGGCGGAGGCTCACGGTTCAAGGGTGAAGCACACAAACTGCTGGCATCGATCAACGGCCGTCCGGTATGGCAGTGGGCAATGGACGCCGTCGCCGACGGCGAATTCGATGTGCTCATCGTTGTCACCGGCTCCGTTGAACTCGATCTGGCGGCCGACGTTGTCGAGTGTCACAACCCGATGTGGGCGCAGGGGCAAGCAACCTCACTTCGTTGCGCGATCGGTGCCGCCGCCGACGCAGGAGCCGAATCGCTGACCGTCGGCCTCGCCGATCAGCCGAACATACCGACAAGTGCATGGCATGCCGTGGGCTACGCGCCCGCCCAGCACCAGATCGTGGTCGCCACCTACGACGGCAACGCTGGACCACACCCCGTTCGGCTCGCGCGCGAAATCTGGTCGCTGCTCCCCAAGAACGGCGACGAAGGAGCGCGCCACCTGATCCAGACGCACCCGGAACTAGTCCATCGCGTGGCGTGCAAGGGGTCACCCGCCGATATCGACACGGTCGACGATCTTTCACGAGTGGCAGACCTGCAACGAGTGACACAGTTGCTCGGCCGCGAGCCGGAGGGCGAATTCGAGGTGGCGGTGCGCGACGCGGATGGCGAACCACTCGTGCTGCGCAACGCACCCCTCATGCACAACGGTCGACCAATGCCGACCCTCTACTGGCTCGCGGGAAAGTCAAGGTTGCGCGACGTCAGCAGACTGGAGGCCGCAGGCGGCGTGCGCGCGGCCGAAGCCGAGGTCGATGCCGTGGAACTCGCTGCCGCTCACTCCCGGTATTCGGCGGAACGTGATCGCCGACTACCGAACGATTACGTCGGTCCCCGCCCGAGCGGCGGAGTCGCAGGAACGCGCCAAGGCGTGAAATGCCTGCATGCGCATTACGCCTATTACCTTGCCGGCGGCGACGACCCCGTCGGGCGCTGGGTAGCGGCGCGACTGGAGAACCCATGACCGAACTGCTGAAGATCGTGTTCGGCCTGACGGCGGTCGAGTTCGTTGGCGAAGATGCCACGTACACCGTTCCAGTTGGCGTCGAATCGCTGGCGTCGATGATCAATACCAGGCTTCCCCAGCCAGAGGAACTGATCAACGCCATCGGGTTGATGATGGATCACATCGAAGATGTGATTCGCGAGGTGCCATCGGCAGCATTTGCGGATCGCATCGAGTGCGCAGGCGTCGGCCTCGCCACGGTGGCGGCAGTTGAGGTTGGCGGCGTCGCGGCCAGCCCATTCGAACTCAGTCGCGCAGCGGCCGAAGAAGTCTTTCGCACCCTGGCGACCGAATCGGCCGCCGATCGCGCGCTCAATCCGGGGTTGCCCGCAGCCGAGGTCCATCAGGTGCTCGGGGTTTGTTGCGCCGTCGTCGCGGTGATGCGCGCGTTGCAAGCATCGGTCGTTTTTTTGATTGACGGTTCATCCGATTCGCACGACCAATAACGTGGAGCGATGAGCAAGACCAGCGGCCAGCGCGGCCACCAGGCGCATCCTTCGATGCCCGCTAACGGTGCCACGCAACTGCGCGGGCGACGCGTGCTGTTGAATCAGTTAGCGGCGAGCGATTGGTCGGCGTGGAGCGAGGTTCGGATCCGCAACGAGGATTGGTTGCGGCCTTGGGAGCCGATGCGCCCGGAACATCAACTCGATCCTGCACGCGACCGCGAGACATTTGCAGCGCGCTGCGTCGCTCGCGACCGTGAGCGACAGATGGGCTTGGCCGCGGGCTTCGGTCTTTTCGTCGGCGATGAACTGGCTGGCGAGATCAACCTGAACAACATCGTGCGCGGCGCGCACCAGAGCGCGAGTGTCGGCTACTGGATCGACAGCTCCAAGGCTGGCAACCGCTACGTCGCCGAAGCGGTGGTGGTGTTGGCATGTTTCGCGTTCGAACAACTGCGCCTCCACAGGTTGGAGATCTGCATCGTGCCGCGCAATCGCAACAGTCGCCGCGTCATGGAAGTACTCGGTCTGCGCGAAGAAGGAACGGCAGAACGATTTCTAGAAATCGCGGGCACGTGGGAAGACCACGTGCGCTACGGCGTCACCGCCGAAGAATGGTCGACGCGCCGCGAGGAACTCGCTGCCGCCTGGCTGTAATGCCGGAAGCTAGGCCTTGTCGGCGGCCAATCGAATTGCTTGCGCCTTGGCCTTACGCACGCCCGAGCGACGCTTCCAATCCTTCACCTTCCAGTGGCGCAGCTTGGCGCCCTGTGCTTTCTTGGCTTCCTTCTTCGCCTTCTCAGCGTCGTGATGATGAGTCGGCACCCATGCCCTTCCGGGCTCGTGCACCTCATCGGGTTCGTACCCCGCACCCACCTGCAAAACCACCGAGTGCAACTCGCTATGAATGCGGTGCCGTTCGTTGTGGGCGTGTGCTCGCAGATCCATCTTCGGCGGGGGGGCCGCTTCCTGGTTGCGATGACGCTGGCTCATTGGTGCCTCCGTATCTCTCAGGTTGACGTAATCACTTGCGACGTATCACTTGAGATGCACGGTACGCCCCTCACGGATGGTCGGATAGGGCTTTAGGTAACAGTTGTGCGCGTTTCCTTAGCGGGAGCTGATCTTGGCCTGCAATACGGCGAGGCGCTCCGCGAACCACGGCTGACGCGTACTCCACACCTGCGGAGTCAGTTCGCGGTCGACGGCGTCGGGATGCGCACGCACGTCGGCCATCTCCTGCAACGTTCGCTTCATCTCGATCAACAATTCGCGCGGACCGGCGGCAGCACGGGCCGCCATTTCCTGCGCGGCACTCAGCAGTTTGTCGTCGTCGTAGCAGCGAAACACCAAACCAATACGTTCGGCTTCGGCACCGTCGAACACCTCGCCAAACATCACCGACGCAAATGCGGCTTGCGGACCAACGGCGCGGCGCAGCATCCATGTGTGCCCGCCGCCAGGATGAATCCCGATCTGCAAAAAGCGGGAATCGAATTTCGCGCGACGTCCCGCCAAGCGAACATCGCAACCGAGCGCCATATTCATGCCGGCGCCGACGGCAGCACCGTTGACGGCTGCCAGCGTCGGCAGCGGGGAGCGGGCGATGCGCAGGAATCCCTCGTAGATCGTGCCCAAACTCTCCTTCGTCGCCTCGGCCAGGTTGCCCAGATTGGCTCCGGCGCAAAACGCCGGTGCCGCGCCGGTCACGACGAGCGCACCGACGGACGAATCCGATTCGATGCGATCCATCGCCTCCGTGATGCCCGAAACCATCGGAGCCGTGAGCGTGTTGCGCTCGGCAGGGTTGTTGAGGGTGAGTGTGGCAACGCCATCGACGATCTCAGTGAGCACAAGCGACATACGGCAACTGTAAACCGGGTACCGTCACAGACGCATGCTCGACCATGTCTTTATCGATGCGATCAGCGCGCTGCGCGATGCGTTCGACGCAGCATTTCTCGAGCGGCAACCGTTCGAGGAACACTTTCAATCCGACGTACTGCTCGGCGATCTGACGTGGGAGACGACATACGGTCTGCCCGGCGAGGGATTACCGCCGCATGTCGTCGCGCACATCACGTTCGACTGGCCGTCGTGGAGCCAAACCGCGTACCGCCAGTGGTACGTCGACGAAGTGCTCGATCGGCAGCCGACCATCGAGATCGAGGTCGTGTTCCGGGTGCAGAACCTCGCGGCCGCTGCCGACCCTGCGGCGGTGTTCCGCCTGACCGAACCCGCCAGCACGCTGATCGGCAACGATCGGCTCGAGCGGGCTGGCGTCACGCTGGAAGCGAGTTCGTCGGAGGTGGGCGAAACGCCCGAGCATGCCGTCGAAGTCACCTTTGAAGGGATGTACGAGTTGGTTGAGGAGGCGCTTGCCGACGGGGCCAGCCAACAGCTCGACGAACACCTCGGCGCGCTCGGTGGCTGGATCGCCGCCACGCTGGTGAAGCTCGCCGATATCCGCTAGCGGGCGATGGAACTGTGACCCGTTGGGCGGGTTACACTCCCCAACGGATATCCATCCGCCTAACACAAACACTCCAAGGGGGAGAACAAATGCGCAACACCAAGCGCTTCGCAGCGATGGCTTTCGTTGCAACCTTCGCACTCGTAGCCGCCGCTTGTGGCGACGACGAGAAGAAGAGCGACGACACCGCCGCCACGAGCGACCTCAAAGTCGGCGTCGCATTCGACACCGGCGGCCGCGGCGACGGTACCTTTAACGACTCGGCTGGCCGCGGTGCCGACCAAGCAGCAACCGAGCTCGGCGCCACCGTGCAAGAACTCGAAGCAACATCCGAAGATGACCGCACCCCGAACCTCGAAGCCCTCACCGCAGCCGGTAACAACCCGGTCATCGTGGTCGGCTTCGCCTTTGGCGATTCGATTGCAGCCGTCTCGGCGGCCAATCCCGACACCACCTACGGCTGGGTCGACGGTTACCTCGACCTTCCGAACGTCAAGACACTCAGCTTCGCCGCCGAGCAGGGCTCGTTCCTGGTCGGTGCGGCTGCTGCGCTCAAGTGCGGTTGCGATCGCATCGGCTTCATCGGTGGCCAGGAAATCGACCTCATCAAGGCGTTTGAGGCTGGCTACACCGCTGGTGCCAAGCAGATCAACCCCGACATCACCGTTGAGGTTCAGTACCTCGGCGCTGCGGGCGACAATGCTGCGTGGGGCTCGCCCGACAAGGCCAAGGAAATCGCACTCGGTTGGTATGCCGACGGTGTTGAGGTCATCTACTCCGCTGCTGGCGGTTCTGGCCAAGGCACCATCGACGCAGCCGTCGAAGCCGACAAGTGGGCAATCGGCGTCGACAGCGATCAGTACCTGAGCGCAACTCCGGATCAGCAGGCACACATCCTCACCTCGATGCTCAAGCGCGTCGACAACGCTGTGTTCCAGACGATCAAGGCTGTGCAAGACGGCGACCTCACCGGTGGCTTCAAGGTGTTCGACCTCAGCGTTGACGGCGTCGGCTATGCCACCTCCGGTGGCTACCTCGACGAATTCGCCGATCAGCTCGACGACCTCAAGGCACAGATCGTTGCTGGCGACATCGTGGTGCCAACGACACCCTGATTCGCTCGTGACTGAGTGAACTGAAGTAATGAACTAGATAGTGAACGACTGAATTAAATGAACGGCAAGAGTGCCCGGGGGTTCGCCCCCGGGCACTCTGCTATAACAGGGCACCGAATAAATCAGGGGGGGCCAATGCTGAGGAATGCGGAATGACAAAGTCAGACGGTGTGATGGCCGTTGAGTTGAGCGGCATCGACAAACACTTTCCTGGCGTGATCGCCAATCACGATGTCGATCTGTCGGTGCGGACGGGCACCATCCACGCGGTGGTCGGCGAGAACGGCGCTGGCAAGTCGACGCTGATGAAGACGCTGTACGGCATGCATCAACCTGATGCCGGCACGATCACTGTCAACGGCGTCACGCAGCACTTCCGTTCGCCAGCCGAAGCAATTGCTGCTGGTATCGGCATGGTGCACCAACACTTCATGCTCGCCGACAACTTCACTGTGCTCGAGAACATCATCCTCGGCGCGGAACCGTCGCACGGGCAGCGCATCGATTTCGATGCCGCTCGCGAGCGGGTACACAAACTGGCCGAGAGCGTCGGCACTCACATCGATCTCGACATCCCGGTCTCAGAACTCGGCGTCGGAATGCGGCAGCGTGTCGAGATCCTGAAGGTTCTCTTCCGCGGTGCCAAGATCCTGATCCTCGATGAACCGACCGCAGTCCTCGTTCCGCAAGAGGTCGACGAGTTGTTCCTCACCCTTCGCCACCTCGTCGACGACGGCGCAACGATCATCTTCATCTCGCACAAGCTGAAAGAAGTGCTTGCAGTCTCCGACGAGATCACCGTCATGCGCGACGGCACGACCGTCGCAACCGTGCTTCCGAGCAAGGTCGACCGCCGGCAACTCGCCGAATTAATGGTCGGCAGCGAACTACCTTCTCCTGAAGGACGCGACAGCGAGATTCAACCCGAGGTCGCACTGATCGTCGAACACCTCACCATCACCTCGCCCGGTCAACGCGACCTGGTGCACGATGCGTCGATCACAGTGCACAATGGCGAGATTGTCGGAATCGCTGGCATCGAGGGCAACGGACAGTTCGAGTTGTGCTCCGCGATCCTCGGCCTGACACCAAGTTCCGGTACGGTGACGGTTACCGGCCACGACGTGACACACGCCAGCACTTTGAGTCGTCGACGTGCGGGACTTTCCTACATTCCATTCGATCGTCACCGCGAAGGGCTGATGCTGGAAGCGTCGCTGTGGGAAAACGCGATGCTCGGTCGCTCACATATGCCCCAATTCCGCATGGGTCCCCTTATTGACTCACGGTCAGCCAAGCAAGACTGCCTCGAGTTGATCGATCGCTTCAGCGTGCTAACACCAAGCGAAACAGTGCCTGCTTTCGCGCTCTCCGGTGGCAACCAGCAGAAGTTGCTGGTTGGTCGCGAATTGTCCAGCGAACCACGAGTGCTCCTCGCCGCCCACCCAACCCGCGGTGTCGACATCGGTGCACAAGCAGCAATTTGGGACGAGATACGTAGAGCTCGCGATGCAGGGCTGGCCGTGCTGTTGATCTCGGCCGACCTCGAAGAGTTGATCGGGCTTTCCGACACGGTTCTCGTGATGTTCGATGGCGCTATCACGGCGACCCTCGATCCGGCGAAAATCACCCCAGAGATCCTTGGTACCTACATGACTGGCGGAACGGTGGAGGCAGCGTAATGAGCGACGCTCAGAACGATCAGAACGAGGCGGGCACGATCCCAGCGATCAGCTCGACAACCCGCCTCTTCAAGAGCATCACGACTCGCAGCCGAGCGGGCGGCATGACGACGGGGTTGTTCACCGTCGCCAGCTCGCTCGCCGCCGTTGTGATCGCGCTCGCCATTTGCGCGGTGCTGCTGGCGATCACCGGCAAGGACCCTTGGGCGGCATACAGCAAGATCATCGAGACCGGAACCGACAGCGACAAGTTGCTCGAGATGTTGAAGAGGGCGACACCGCTGCTGCTGTCCGCGACGGCGGTTGCAGTTGGTTTCAAGATGAACCTGTTCAACATCGGCATCGAGGGCCAATATCTGTTTGCCGCGTTGATGGCCAGTGCTATTGGCACGCAGGTCAGCCTTCCCGCTCCGATACATGTCTTGTTCATCCTGCTGGTCGCGATGGTGGCGGGTGCCGCGTGGGCAAGCATCGCCGCGATCCTGAAGGTGTCTCGCAATGTTCACGAGGTGATCTCGACGATCATGCTCAACTTCATCGCGCTCTCGGTGATCCAGTGGTTGTTCGAGAACTGGTTCCGCGACAACTCGCTGGAAGTGAACATCAAGACCAAGCAGCTTCCCGCAAGCGGGCGGATGCCCGACATCGTCGACGGCAAGCTCGGCGGCATGTTCATCGTTGCGCTGTTCGTCGTCTTTCTGTACTGGGTGGTCGTGTTCAAGAGCCGTTTCGGGTTCCGGCTGCGGGCATCAGGCCTCAACCCAGGTGCCGCCCGCACGGCAGGCATCGATGCGAAGCGAATGATTGTTATCACGATGCTTCTTTCGGGCGGTGTTGCTGGCTTGATCGCAATGCAGAGTGTGCTCGGCGAGATTGGCAGTTACGGCCCCAACGCGACGCCTACAGGTTTCGGGTTCGCCGGCATCACAGTCGCGCTGCTCGGACGGCACCATCCCCTCGGCATTATCACCGCCGCCATGCTGTTTGGCTTCCTCGATTCGACTTCCGCACAGCTGCAGTTGTCGGAAATTCCAAGCTCCATCGTCAAGGTGATGCAAGCAGTGATCGTGCTCACGGTGGTCATCGTCAACGAGGCCACCATTCGATGGCTCAACAAGCGAACGTCGGAGCGAACGGCTGAACGACTGGTCGCGTCCGGGGCAACAGTAGGAGCGCCAGCATGAGTACCGTCACCCCAACAATGGCTCCGCTCGAGGGCAACCGCTTTGAGAGCCTCGGCCGTTTCTTCGCTGTTCGACGCAACGTGCTCCTGACCGGCGCCATCACACTGTTGGCGCTCATGAGCATCACACGCCTGTGGACCGGTGAGCACCCGCTCACTTCCTCGGGCACCGTCGGCACGGCATTGCGACTCACCGTCCCGATCCTGCTCGCGGGCATGGCCGCACTGTGGGCCGAACGATGCGGTGTGTTCAACATTGGTATCGAGGGCATGATGATCCTCGGTACCTGGGGCGCCGGGTACGGAGCATGGAAGTGGGGGCCGTGGGTCGGCCTGCTGCTCGGCATTCTCTTCGGGATGTTCGGCGGCCTCATTCACGCCGTCGCCACTGTGCGCTTCAACGTCGACCAGGTGATCTCCGGTGTCGTGCTGAACATCTTCGCGTTTTCCGGCGCGCGCTACCTCAGCGATCTCCTCTTCGTCGGCCAGCCAGGCGGCGGCGTCAGCCAATCGCCGCAACAGAAGTCGGGCATTCCGAAGTTCGACACGCCATTCCTGGCAGGTGGCGATCTCTTCGGCTGGCAGACGCCCGACTTCTTCGGTTGGCTGGAAAAGAAGCGGTGGTTCCTACTCGGCGACATTGGCGGCATCGGCAAAGGCCTCACGGTCAACCTGTCGTGGCTGACGGTTCTTGCTGTGCTGGTCGTGCCCATCACGTTCTGGGTGCTGTGGCGGACTCGCTTCGGATTGCGACTGCGCTCATCGGGTGAGGCACCGCACGCTGCCGAGAGCCTTGGTGTCAAGGTGATCCCGCTGCGTTACGCAGGCTTGTTGATCAGCGGTGGTCTCGCCGGCTTCGGCGGTGCCACGCTGGCGATCGTTGCCTCGTCGTACTACCGCCAGGGCCAGACCGCTGGCCGCGGATTTATCGGCATGGCGGCGATGATCTTCGGTAACTGGCGCCCACTCGGAGTTGCCGGCGGCGCTGCTGTCTTCGGATACTCCGAAGGTGTCAAACTGGTCGCGAGCGACAGCCTGACCGCGCTCTTCCTGTTCGTCACGTTGGTAGCTGGCCTCATGCTGATCGCAGCGTTGCTGCGCAAGAAGGCGATCTCGATCATCACCGCGCTCATCACCGGTGGGCTGTTCTTCACCGCCTACCTGACGGTGAAGGAAGTGCCTGAGTCGTTGACTCAGTCGGTGCCGTACGTGGCGACGCTGGTGGTGCTGGCAACGGCTACGAAGCGACTACGACCACCTGCACAGGCGGGTATCAAGTACCGACCCGGCGAAGGTCACTAGCCCTTAGTCGCGACGCTTCATTTCCGACGGTTCTTCCGCCGCTGACAAACAGTGTCAGACCCCCATCGCATGGTGTGGGAATGAAAGCCTCAACACCCAACAATGGGCAGCTCATGCTGCGAATTGCGAGCGGCATCGCTTGCCATGGATTTTTCGTCGTGTCGGTAGGGTCGGGAAGCTGCGACGTCCCCGGTTGCACGTGCGCGATCGAGCCACAGTCTTGGTGTTACACGGTCGGGCTCTGCGAGCTACAACACCCGGAGTTGGTGGTTGTGGGTTTGCCACCCGACGCAGCTCACCACGTAATGACCTGGACATACGAGCAGGCGCGGTCCGGAAGACCCTTGGAATCCGGAATCGAATACGAACTCGATCATGTGGGGGTCAAGTTGGTCGAGGTTCCTGATACTTGGTTGGCGGCGGACTCGTCGCGCATGACGTTGTGGTTGCAGCACTACGGTCCCGGTCGAACAACGCTGGGCTTGCCGCGCGTGATGCAGGCGTTGTGGGCCGATGCCGATGGCCTTTTCCCAGACGATCCTGCATGCGACCCGGCAGTTAGAGAGATGCAGCCGGTCCTTGCCGCCGCACCGGTGGCGTTCCCAACCAGGGCATCACGTGCAGAGCGTCGACGCCCGGCACGACGGCGCTAGCTGGCGGGCAGCTCGGCGATTGCCTGTACTTCGATACCGCCGCGCGGGCGTTGCGTCAGCGTGACTCGAACGTGCTTGGGCTTGGCCGTATTCATCACTTCGCCGGCGATTTCAGCCGCCAAGGCTTCGGCGAACACGGCGCGGTTACGAAAACCCCATAGATAAAGTTTCAAGCTCTTCGATTCGATGCACCACTTGTCGGGCACATATTCGATCACGACCGTCGATAGGTCGGGCTGTTCGGTGACCGGGCACATCGAGTTCAACTCGTCGTTGGTGAAGCGAATCTGCGTGACATTCGCCGGAGCTTCGAATACCTCAACATGGTCGACCGCGTGGCGCACCGTCCCCCCGAGAATTGTCAGATGCTCGGTCGACGGATCGCTGTTCATTGGTCTCAGGTTATGGCCAAACAAGCGCGGCGGTACGCTGTGCGAATGGGCCAAGTCCTTAATGACCAGCAGATCGACAGCTTCGATCGCGACGGCTACCTGGTGGTTGAGGACTTCGTCAGCAAGCAGTCGTGCGCCGCACTGAAGGCAGCGGCGGAGGAAATTGTCGACAAGTTCCGGCCACCCACACGGCCGAGCGTGTTTCGGACCGACGAGCAAACACGAGTGAGCGATCGAGAGTTCTTGAGGTCGGGCGGCGGGGTCTCGTGCTTCTTCGAGGCAGGGGCGTTCGCCGAGGACGGTACGATACGAACCGAAAAGGCGTTGAGCATCAACAAGATCGGGCATGCGCTGCACGATTTGAACCCAGAGTTCGAACGGTTCACGTACACACCGAAGTTGGCTGGCGTCGCCGCCGACATCGGAATGACCGACGCCCTCGCGCTGCAAAGCATGTACATCTTCAAGCAACCGCTCATCGGCGGCGAGGTCGGCTGCCACCAGGACGCGACGTTTCTTTACACCGACCCGGTCACCGTCACCGGCTTCTGGTTCGCGATCGAAGACGCCACACTCGAGAACGGCTGCCTGTGGGCGGCACCCGGCGGCCATCGCACTCCGCTCCGCAAGCTGTTCAAGCGGGCGACCACAGCAGCCGACGGCGACGAAGCCGGCACAATTTTCACCGAGCTCGACGCGACTCCATTGCCATCACCGCCCGACGATTTGGTTCCGATTGAGGCGCGCGCGGGCACACTCGTCGTGCTGCACGGATTGTTGCCTCATTGGAGCGACGTCAATCGTTCGCCGAAGAGTCGCCACGCATACAGCGTGCATTGCATTTCGGAAGCTGCCGAGTACCCCTCGTGGAACTGGCTGCAGCGTCCGGCCACTATGCCCCTACGAAAGCTCGCCGCATGAACATCAAAACTCTCCCCAAGGTTCTGTTGCACGATCATCTCGACGGCGGGCTGCGCCCGGCCAGCGTGATCGAACTCGCGCAGGAGTACGGCTACAAGAACCTGCCGTCGTACGACGTCGATGAACTTGCTTCCTGGTTCAATCGCGGCGCCAAGCGCAACGACCTTGTCTTGTATCTCGAGACGTTTGCTCACACGGTTGGTGTCATGCAGGATCGCGATGCGATCGAGCGCGTCAGTTTCGAGTGCGCCGTCGACCTCGCCGCCGATGGAGTCGTCTATGCCGAGGTGCGAATGGCTCCCGAGCTCTGCACCGAGAAGGGCCTCACGCTCGACGAGATCGTGGAAACGATTCTCGCTGGTTTCCGGCGCGGCGCAGCTGGAACCGACCTCACGATCTACCTCATTTGTTCCGCGATGCGCACCGCTGCTCGCAGCCGGGAGATCGCCGAGCTCGCCGTCCGCTGGCGCGATGCCGGTTGCGTCGGTTTCGACATTGCTGGCGCCGAGGAGGGCTTCCCCCCGACGCGTCATCTCGGCGCCTTCCAATACGTGCAGGGCGAGAACTTTCACATCACGATCCACGCGGGTGAAGCATTTGGCCTCCCGAGTATTTGGGAAGCGGTGCAATTTTGTGGCGCCGAGCGGCTTGGTCACGGGGTGCGCATCGTCGACGACATCACGGGCCCCGAGGGCCAAGAGCAGCTCGGACGGCTTGCGGCCTTCGTTCGCGATCGACGCATTCCGCTCGAGCTATGCCCGACCAGCAACGTCGGTACCGGGGTGTGTGCGAGTGTCGCCGAGCATCCAATCGGAATGCTGCGCCGCCTTCGCTTCCGGGTAACGCTGAACACCGACAATCGCCTGATGAGCGCAACCTCGATGTCGTACGAGATGGAACAGTTGCGCGACGCGTTCGGCTGGGGCATCGACGACTTCGAGTGGATCACACTGAACGGGATGAAGAGTGCGTTCGCCCCGTTTCCGGAACGCCTGAAGCTGATCAACGGGGTCATCAAACCTCGCTATGCCGCCGCCCGCGCATCCGCCCTCTAATCTGACGGCATGCCCGTCGCCCTCCATGTTGTCGATCACCCACTTATCGCAGATTCGCTGACACGCGTACGCGACAAAGACACTCCGAACGCAATGTTTCGCCAGGAACTCGAGCGCATCGGGACGCTGTTGATGGCAGAAGCGACACGCGGTCTCGTCACGCACGAAGTCAGCGTGCAGACTCCGTTGACGAAGACAAATGGCCGTCAACTCACCATGCAACCAATCGTGGTGCCGGTGTTGCGCGCCGGTTTGGGCTTTCTTCACGCCGCGCAGGAATTGTTGCCGAATGCGGATGTTGGCTTTATCGGCGTCGCGCGCGACGAAGCGACTCATCAACCGATGCCGTACGTCAACAAGTTGCCCGAGAGCTTGGCCGGTCGCCAGTGCATCGTGCTCGACCCCATGCTTGCCACCGGCGGCTCGCTCGCCCATACCTGCCAACTCTTGGTCGAGCGCGGTGCAACCGGCACGATCATCGTCGTCTGTGTACTCGCGTCGCCGGAAGGCATCGAGATGCTGCGTAGCAGTCGGCTCGATCTAGCCGTCTACACAGCGTCGCTCGACGAGCGACTGAACGAGACTGCGTTCATCGTCCCCGGCCTAGGAGACGCCGGCGACCGCCAATTCGGCTCCCCCGCCTAACGCGCCCGACCTGGCTCAGGTCAGTAGCGCGGCTAGCGCTTCCAAGAATGGCGCTGGGTCGATTCCGACTCCTTCGCCGTACAGCTTGACCTTGGGCTCGGTGCCGCTTGGCCTTACTTGCAGGCGCAGGTTCGGGCCCAACTGCAGACGCAGCAGGCCGGCCTCGTCGACCCAGCGTGACTCTGTGACGTCAGTGCCGCCGACCGCAGTGGGTACCGACGAGCGCAAGCGTGCGACTGCTGCGGCGCCATCGGCTGGCGGCATGTGGACAGAACGGTCGGCCATGATGTGCTGGCCGTACGCGGCGGCGATTGCATCTAGTCGATCTTGCACGGTGACGCCCTCGGTGGCTGCGAGCGCTGCAACCTCCGCCATCAACACCGCTGCCGTGATGCCGTCCTTGTCGAGCGGTTGGTGACACACCAGATAACCGAGTGCCTGCTCGTAACCGAACACGAATCGGCGGGTCGGATTTGCGAGCACGGTGTGTGCGATCCACTTGAAGCCGGTAAACGTCTCTTCGCACGCGACGCCATGAGCAACGGCCATCTTCGACAGCAGCGACGACGACACGATCGTCGTCACCACCAGCCGATCGTCGCCTGAAGTGTGTCGCAGAATGTGGTCAGCCAACAGCCACCCGATCTCGTCGCCACCCAGTCGCCGCCAATCGCCGTCGGCTGTCGGAATCGCTGCGCCAAGTCGATCGGCGTCGGGGTCGTTGGCGAGAGCAATATGTGCGTTCGTGGCCGCCGCCCGCGCCATCAGCAGATCCATCGCGCCGGGTTCTTCCGGGTTGGGGAACGGCACAGTCGGGAAGGTGCCATCGGGCTGCTGTTGCTCGGCGACTACGGCCGGTGCCGGGAATCCGGCGCGCTCGAAAGCGGCAAGCAACGGCGCGCCGCCAACGCCGTGCATCGCGGTGTATGCGACCGGCACGCCGGCAACATCCGGACGCAAGCGCGCACTCGGAACGAACGACAGGTACGCCGTCAGCCGATCCTCGGCGAGCATTCTGATCAACGGGTCGTCTTCGGCCGACAACACGACCGCGCACGCATCGACCTTGTCGATGAACGCGGCGATGTCGCTGTCGGCCGGCGACACGATCTGCGAGCCGGTGGCGAGGTACACCTTGTACCCATTGTCGGCTGGGGGATTGTGCGAGGCCGTCACCATCACGCCAGCAGCGGCGCTGACCTCGGTGATGTTCCACGCCAGTACGGGCGTCGGCACAATGTGCGGGAACAACATCGCGCGCACTCCGCGGGCGGCGCACACTCGTGCCGTGTCGAGCGCAAACACGTCGCTCTTGCGGCGCGCGTCGTAGCCAATGATGACTCCCGACTTGGCGGTGCCGGGCACGTGCTCGAGGAGGTAATCCACTAACCCGGCCGCTGCCTGCTGCACGACCAATCGGTTCATTCGGTTCGGGCCGGCACCGATGGCACCGCGCAGCCCGGCAGTACCGAACTGCAATCGGCCGTCGAATCGATCGCGTAATTCGTCGGCCGGTCCCGCGATCAGCGCGGCAAGTTCTTCGCGCATATCGGCATCAGGCTCGGCCGCCAACCACTCCTGCGCCTTCGCAATGGGATCGTTCATGGGAGCAACGACTTCAGCTCGACCAGGGGGCGAGGGCCGACGTGGGAAATCACCTCGGCAGCCGCAATGGCTCCGAGCTTGGCGCAGAGTTCGAGCGGATAGTCGCGCGTGTAGCCGAACAGGAACCCGGCCGCGAACAGGTCGCCAGCACCGGTTGTATCCAGGACCTGCTTCACGTCCTCAGCGGGAGCGGTCATCACCGCATCGCGCGTCACGATGTAGCAGCCTTCGGGGCCGGTAGTGATCACGGCGAGGTCGCAGTTCTGCTGGACGGCGGCCACCGCGGCCTCAAAGGTGTCGACCTCGTACAGCGACATCAGTTCGTCCTTGTTGCCGAAGAGAATGTCGACGTCATCGGCGACCAGCGAGCGGAAGTCGTCGCGATGGCGGTCGACACAGAACGAATCACTGAGTGTCAGCGACACCTGACGGTGATGCTCGTGAGCCGTCTTCGCGGCAAGCCGGAAAGCATCCTTCGCCTGCGGTCGATCGAACAGGTAGCCCTCCATGTACAGCACCTTGCCAGCTGCAACCGTCGCCAGGTCGATGTCGGGCGGGCAGAGCAGCGACGAAACCCCGAGATAGGTGTTCATCGTCCGCTCGGCATCGGGAGTGACGACGATGATGCAACGACCCGTCGGAGTATCCGCTGCCGGCGCGCCTGGCCGGAACTGCACCCCAACGGCGCGCATGTCGTGACCGAACACGCGACCGAGTTCGTCGTCGCTCACCTTGCCGATGTACGCAGCGCGGCCGCCGAACGACGCAATCCCGGTGGTTGTGTTGGCCGCCGATCCCCCACTCATTTCCACCGCCGTGCCCAACGCCTTGTAGAGGTAGAGCGCGCGATCGGTGTCGACCAGGGTCATCGATCCCTTTGCCAATTCGTGGCGAGCAATGAAATCGTCGTTGGCGTGGCTGATGACGTCGACTAGTGCGTTGCCGACACCAACTACGTCGTACAGCGGGGCAACGCCGATTTCGGGGGCTGGCACGTTGCGAAACCCTACAAGGCTCGCCAGCCGTTGTTCGGCTCCGATCCCGGCCATTTCCGCCAGATACGATCGCCCATTGTGACTGAGAACATTGCGCCCGAAACAGCGAACGACAACCTGTACCGCCTGCCACGCACTGTGAGCCCCCGCCGCTACACGCTGGCGCTGGAACCCAACCTCGCCGAGGCCACGTTCGTCGGGCACGTGATCATTGATACGAACGTCAGCGAGGCGGTCGACCGAATTGTCCTCAACGCGATCGAGTTAGAAGTCAGCGATGTCAAGGTCGACGGCGAGACGGTGCCATTCGCACTGCACGAGCCGACCGAGCGACTCGTCATCCTGACTGCGCACGAGCCGGGCACAGCCAGCATCGAGATCACGTTCTCCGGAATTCTCAACGACAAACTACGTGGCTGGTATCGCAGCACGTACCTCGACGCTAGTGGCGTCGAGCAGGTCATCGCCACGTCGCAGATGCAGGCCACCGACTGCCGACGCGCGTTTCCGTGCTTTGACGAACCCGATTTCAAAGCGGTGTTCGACGTCACGTTGATTGTCGAGTCGCATCTGCTCGCGGTCTCGAACGGACCTGAGGTGGAACGTGCAGCACACGAAACCGCTGTCAAGGGGGCCGACAAGGTCGCGGTGCGATTCGCAGAAACGATGCCGATGAGCACCTACCTGGTCGCATTTGTCGTTGGCCCACTCGCGGCCACCGAACCGGTGATGGTGCCGCGCCAGGGCGACCCATCGAACCCGATTCCGCTGCGCATCATTCACGTGCCCGGCAAAGGCAATCTCACAGCGTTCGGGCTCGATGTCGGCGCCTTTTCGCTCACCTGGTATCAGCAGTTCTACGACATCCCGTATCCGACCGAGAAGTGCGACATGCTCGCGCTCCCCGACTTCGCTGCCGGCGCGATGGAGAACCTCGGTTGCATCACGTTCCGCGAAAGTCTGCTGCTGGCCGATACGAACACCGCCACGCAGATCGAGTTGCAGACTCTCGCCGACGTGGTTGCGCACGAGATCGCGCACATGTGGTTCGGCGATCTGGTGACGATGAAATGGTGGAACGGCATTTGGCTAAACGAGGCATTCGCCACCTTCATGGAGATCGCTTGCTGCGAGGCCTATCGGCCCGATTGGCTGCGCTGGACGACCTTCAGCCTCGAGCGCAGTGCAGCCTTCGAAGTCGATTCGTTGGCCAGCACACGCAGTGTCGAGTTTCCGGTCGAGGCACCGGCAGATTGCGACGGCATGTTCGACGTGCTGACGTACCAGAAGGGCGGGTCGCTCCTCCGCATGCTCGAGCAGTACCTCGGCGAGGACGAGTTTCGTCGCGGTGTCAGCCACTACCTCTCCAAGCACGAGTACGGCAACACCGAGACAAGCGATTTGTGGGATGCGATCGAGGAAGCGAACTCGTCGACGCCGGTGCGTAAGTTAATGGACAGTTGGATCTGGCAGCCCGGCTACCCACTCATCTCGGCCCGCGTCGACGAAGCCACTTTGGTGCTCGCTCAGCAACGCTTCGCATACGGCGACACCGACGACCCGACCGTGTTCATCGTGCCGGTCCACCTCTGCATCGACGGCGTCGAGACAAAGGTCTTGCTCGACGGTCCGCAAATGCGCGTCGACTTGCCGTCGGCAGCGAGTTCAGTCGTCGTCAACGCAGGTGGCCACGGCTTCATGCGCGTCGCGTACGACGACACACTGCGCGCGCGGCTTCAGCAAGAGTTGCCAACGTTGACGATCATCGATCGCTACAACCTGGTCGACGACGCGTGGAACGAAGTCGTGGCCGGTCGTCTTGCCGCTGCCGACTTCCTCACGTTCGTGGAAGGATTCGCCGCCGATCGTGAGTTGGCTGTCTGGCAGGCGATCGTGATCGGGTTGAAGGGTGTCAGCCGATTGGTCGAAGGCGCTGCCGAGACTGCGCTGCAACATCGTGTCGCCGCTTTGGTTGGCCCGGTACTTACCGATGTCGGCTGGACGCCGGTCGCTGGTGAGGGCGATCTGCGCGCAAAACTACGCGGCCTCTTGCTGGGCGCACTTGCAGTTCTTGGCAACGACCCCGACGCGCAGGCACGGTGCCGCACGATTCTCGAGCAAGCGCCGGGAACGGATGCGGTCGACGCAGAACTGGTGGCGAGCGCAACCAACGCGATCGCCGCGGTCGGTACCGATGCCGACTACGACCATTACCTGGCAAACTTCCGCAAGGCAGCGACGCCGCAGGAAGAGTTGCGTTTCATGTATGCCTTGGCCGAGTTTCCACAGGCTGCGCAGATACAACGCACGATCGACCTGGCCTTCTCCGGCGAGGTCAAGACGCAGAATGCTCCCTTCCTGCTCAACCGTTGCATCGCCAATCGTCGCCACGGCGAGATGGCCTGGGGCCAAGTCCGCCGCCTGTGGGACTCGGCGAACGACAAGTTCCCCGGCAACACGATTGTGCGCATGATCGACTCGGTGAAGACACTGACCTCGGCCACCACCGTCGCCGATGTCCAGACTTTCTTCAGCGAGCACCCGATCCCGCAAGCCGCCAAGACGCTCGACCAGATCCTCGAACGCCAGCGGGTGAACGCGGCGTTGCGCGCACGCGAGTCCGACCGCCTCGCGGCGAGCCTGGCGACGGACTCGTCGCAGTAGCGATGTACAACAAGCCAGATTTCGAGGCCGACGAAATCCTACGTCAGCCCGAACTGGTATCCGAGTAAAGCCGAGCAAGGGCGCGTCGTTCCAACCTGGAACTACACGACCGTGCATGTACGTGGCAGGTTGTTGATACACGATGACGACGAATGGAAGCTGGCACTTGTCACGTTTCTGACCGACACCTTCGAGTCGACGCAACCGCGCCCGTGGCGCGTGACCGATGCGCCACCGGATTACACCGCCGCCTTGATGGGTCGCATCGTCGGCATCGAGCTCGTCGACTTGGCGTTCGAAGGCAAGCGTAAGCTCAGCCAGAATCAAAGCGCAGGGGATCTGGCTGGCGTTCGCGACGCACTCGCCAGCGGCGATTCAGAACAGCAGTCAGTCGCGCAGCAGATGCGCAACGCCTGACCGACTAGGCGATTTTCTCGACCTCAAGGTCGCCGGCGCCGTGACGTGCGCGCAACACCTTTTTGTCGAACTTGCCGACACTGGTCTTGGGCACCTCGGCGATGAAGGCCCAGCGTTCTGGCACGCAGAACTTGGCGGTGCGTTCGGTGAGCCAGGCGCGTAGGTCGGCAGCACTTGCCGTCGTGTCGGCTTTCAGCACGATGCACGCCAGTGGGCGCTCGTCCCATCGATCGTCGGGCACGCCGAATACTGCCGCCTCCAGAATCGCGGGGTGACCCATCAGCGTGTTCTCGAGATCGACCGAGCTAATCCACTCGCCGCCGGATTTGATCACGTCTTTCGCGCGATCACTGATCATCACGAATCCGTTGGGCATGACGGTCGCAACATCGCCGGTGCGCAGCCAACCATCGTGGAACTTGGCCGGGTCGTCGACGTTGTAATAGCTGGCGGTCACCCATGAACCGCGCACCTCAATCTCGCCCAGAGCGACGCCATCCCACGGTTGCACCGCGCCGCTATCGTCGGTGATGCGAAGCTCGACACCGGGCAACACGCGACCGGTCATCACCCGCCAATCCGTCTCGGACAGCGAACCCATTTCCTTTGGTGGATGCGCGATCGCGCACACTGGACTGGTCTCGGTCATTCCCCAGCCCTGCACGATGGGCACGTTGAATACCTTCTGGTAGCCCTCGATGAGCCCACGCGGCACCGCCGAGCCGCCGCACATGACCAGCCGGAAGCAACTCATGTCGGTGTCGGGAGCGTTGTGCAGCAGATCGTTCAGCACCGTCGGAACCGCACCGGTGAGTGTCGGCCGCGTCTCGTGGATCATCCGTGCAAGCGGTGCCGCCTGCAGAAATTGCTGCGGGAACACAAGGTCGGCGCCAACCATCCACGCCGCGTATGGGCTCCCCCACGCGTTGGCGTGGAACATCGGCACGATGACCAACATGCGATCGCGCTCACTGAGCGAAATGTTTGCGGTAGTGGTCACCATCAGCGCATGCAGGTAGCTACTGCGATGGCTGTACATCACACCCTTCGGATCGCCAGTTGTGCCGCTCGTGTAACACATCGCCGCACCGGAGTTCTCGGCCACTTCTGGGTAGTCGTATCCCGGCTGCTCGGCGGCCAGCAATTCGTCATAGTCGTGTACTTGATAGTCGTGTACTTCGGCGCCCAGGCTCGAGGCGTCGCCGGGGCCCTTCACGATGATGTGCTGAACGTTGGGCAGCTGATCGCGCACCCGCGCCAAGAGTGGCGCGATTGATGCATCGACGATGATCACCTTGTCGTCGGCGTGGTTGATGACGAACGCCAGCTGCTCGGGGAACAAGCGAATGTTCAGTGTGTGCAACACGGCACCCATACACGGAATCGCGAAGTAGGCCTCCATGTGCGTTTGGTTGTTCCACATGAACGTGCCGACACGATCGCCGGGCTTCACGCCAAGGCGTGCGAGTGCCGCCGCCAGCTGATCGGCGCGGTCAGCGACCTGCGCGAACGTGCTTTCCACATAGCCGTTACTTGGAGGGCCATCGCCGGTGAACGTGATGACTTTGCTCGTCGAGTGCACCTGGCGCCCAAACCGAAACAACGGCAGCAATGTCAGCTGGTAGTCGTCTTGCATCGTGCTCTGCAACATGGTTCGCTCCCCGTCGTTGGCTAGTCGTCGGCCCGTCGTTGGCTAGTCGTTGGCTAAGGCGGTCCGGAACGTGAAGAATAGGCGACCATGACCGCTGCCAGCATTCCCCAGCAGACGATCGTTACTCTTGATCTCGAGGGCGTGCTGGTTCCAGAGATCTGGATCGCCGTCGCCGAACGCACCGGAATCGAAGCGCTGCGCCGTACCACTCGCGACGAGCCCGACTACGACGTCCTCATGAAGGGCAGGCTGGCGATCCTGGACGAGCATCAGTTAACAATGAGCACGATCACCGATGTCATTGGCGGGCTTGCTCCGATGGATGGCGCCCGCGAGTTCCTCGACGCCCTACGCGCTCGCACGCAAGTGATCATCCTGAGCGACACGTTCGAACAGTTCGCAGGACCGTTGATGGTGCACCTCGGGGTGCCGGCGATCCTGTGCCACCAGCTCATTGTCAGCGACGACCGGATCGTCGACTATGCCCTCCGCATGCCCGACCAGAAACGCCATGCCGTCGAGGCGTTCCGTGGCTTGCGCTATCGGGTCGTTGCGGCTGGCGACTCGTTCAACGACGCAGCGATGCTCGCTGCAGCCGACGCGGGCTTCTGGTTCCATGCCCCCACCACCATCGCCGCTCAATTCCCACAGTTCCCAACTACCGATAGCTATGGCGAACTGTTCGACGCCATCACCGGCGCGCTGTCGAGTGAAACTGGAACTTCATGAAGGCTGAATGCATCGCCGAGCTACAGCGCATTGTTGAAGAGGTCGCGCAAGAGCATCTTTGCCCATCCATCTCGTGGGGTGTCGTGGCCGATGGCGCGCTCGCCCATCGCGGCTCGGTTGGGGCGCTTGATGATGGCAGCATGCCGACGGCCGACACCGTCTACCGCATTGCGTCGATGACCAAGAGCTTCACCGCGGCCACTGTGCTAGCCCTGCGCGACGAAGGTGTGTGGACGCTCGACGACCCTGTCGCCCACCACGCGCCAGAGTTGGGCACCGTTGTCGGGCCGCCGGGCTCGCCGCCAATCACGCTGCGACATCTGTTGAGCATGACGTCCGGTCTCGCAACCGACGATGCGTGGGCCGACCGTCATCTGGATATCACCGGCGACGAAATCGACGCCGTGTATGCGGCCGGGCCGACGTTCGCTCGGGTTCCCAACGCGGCCTACGAATACAGCAACTTGGGCTACGCAATGATCGGGCGCGCCATCGACCGCGCAACCGGGCGGCGCGCGCAGCAGCACATCGACGAACGATTTCTGCATCCGTTGGGCTTGCATGACACCACGTGGGTACAACCGGCGCACGACAACTGGGCGCGGCCATATCGAGTGCAGGACGATGAGATCGTTCGCGACACCCCCGATCCGATCGGCGACGGCGACTTGGCGCCGATGGGCGGGCTTTGGACCACGGTCGCCGACTTAGCAAAATGGGTGGCGTGGTTCGATTCGGCGAACAGTCAACCCGAGCAGGATGGCGTAGTCGGCCTATCGACCGCGTCGCGACGCGAAATGCAGCGCATCCATACCTACATCGGGGTTACGACGCTCGCGGGTAGAACGTGTCCCGCCGGTTACGGCTTCGGACTCAACGTGCGCGACGACCCTACGCTGGGCACGATCGTCGCCCACGCGGGCGGGCTGCCGGGTTATGGCAGCAACATGCGCTGGTTCGCCGGGCGTGGCGTAGGGGTCATCGCGCTGTCCAATACCTTCTATGCGCCGATGAGCGTGCTCACTCTGCGTCTGATGGCTGCTCTCACCAAACACAACGAGGTGCCGGGGCTGCCGGCCATCGCCGCGCCCGTGTGGGATGCAGCCGCGCAACGATTGCTCGATCTGCTCAACGACTGGGACGATGCGATCGCCGCCGACCTTTTCGAAGACAATGTTGTGCTCGACGAAGCATTCGATCGACGATGCACACACGCCGCGGAACTGGTCGCCACTCATGGCCCGCTACGCATCGTGGCCAGCCGGCCAACCTCGGCTGGGAGCGGCGACTTCGATGTGTGTGGCACCGGCAAGCCCTTCCGCATTTACCTGGAGCTCAGTCCGACACCGGGCGCGCCGGTGCAGGTCTACACGGTTCACGACTAGCAACGACTAGCAACGACTAGCAACGACTAGATCAGCGTGCGCGCGATGCGCTCGCCGATCATCACCGCCGGCAGGTTCGTGTTCGCACGCGGCACTTGCGGCATCAGGCTGGCATCGGCGATCACGATGCCATCGACACCGTGCACGCGTCCGCTGGCGTCGCACACCGCCTGAGGTCCCGTGCCCATCGCGCAGCTGCCAACGGGGTGGTAGTAGTGCTTCACCGCTCGACGTATTGCAGCGTCGCTACCGAGGTCAGTGATCGCCTCCCCCAAGAGCTCACCGAGGCGCGGGTGATTCAGCAACTGCTGCGCCGTCACCAAGCCATCGCGCAGCACCTGCACGTCGTGACCGTCCGACAGATAGCGATGGTCGATAACGGGGGCCACCCGATGATCGGCACTCGTGACGTGAATGGTGCCACGACTGAGTGGGGTCAGGCAGGCGACAGCAACGGCGACTCGCCCGTGCAGCACGCTGGTCTGGTCGCTGGCGCAGACTGGGAACACGTGCGTGTCGTAGATGCCGTCAACCGCTGCGCTCGAAACAAACTTGCCCAGCGTCTGTTCTTCCGGAAGAAAGCCGGTCGCCGATGCTTCGTCGAGCCATGCCTGCAGTTGGGGACCAACGACGCGGTCCACCTCGACCATGGGGTGGTCGTGAAGGTTGCCGCCGACACCCGGCAACGGATGGCGAACGTCGATACCCGCTGCGCGCAGCGCTGCTGGGTTACCAATGCCGGAACGCTCGAGAATTCCCGGTGTGCCGTACACGCCAGCGGCAAGTACGACCGTGCCAGCTTCGATGAGAAGTGGCTCGCCACCGTGCTCGGCAATCACTCGTGTGCCCGCGGGACCGAACTCGATTCGGTCGGTCATCACTCCGTCGAGAATGCGCAGCCGATCGCGTACGGGATCAAGGTAAGCGAAGGCTGCGTTCCACCGGATTCCGTCAACGACATTGACGGTTTCCAATCCGAACGACGCACCGGCATCGAGGTCGCACAGGTTGCTCGCGATGGGCCAGCCAAGTTCGGCGGCTGCCTCGAGGCAGCGGCGATGGAAGGGACCGGTTTCCGAGTCGTCGTAGGCGCGCACACGCATGCGGCGCATGACCTCGTCGAACAACGGGCCGACCTCGGCGCCCGACCAGCCGGGCAAGCGCCAGTTGTCGTAATCAACACGATGACCGACCGCTGCAATCGCACCGTTGTGCGAGCTACAACCGCCGATCACCCTCGCGCGTTCCCACGTCCATCGTTCGTTGCCGTAGCCCCAATCGTGTGTGATGGCCAGCATGCGCGCGCTCAGCAGTTCGGCGGGCCACCGAGAATCACTAGCTGTGCCGTTACTAAAGGGCCCGTAGTCGGGACCTGCTTCCAATAGCAGCACATCGCGTCCGGCTTCCGCGAGGCGACCGGCGAGCGCGCAGCCCGATGACCCCGCGCCGACAATGACGAAGTCCGCATTTATCGTGCTCACAACGCAACCGTAGGCCGCAATACTTCAAGTCATTGAAACCACCCGAGAATCAACAGCTGAACTGCTGCGCGCCTCGGGCAAGCTCGCGTGTCCCCCGGGGCTGCCGCTAGCCGACCGGCGCGACGATCTGCTGGCCGCTATCCGCGACCATCAGGTCGTCATCGTCGCGGGCGAGACCGGGTCCGGCAAGAGCACCCAGCTCCCGAAGCTGTGTATCGAGCTCGGTCGCGGTGTGAAGGGTCTGATTGGTCATACGCAACCGCGGCGCGTTGCCGCTCGCACGATTGCCGAACGCATTGCGGAGGAACTTGGCACGCAGCTCGGCGAGACCGTCGGGTACACAGTTCGTTTCACCGACACTGTCGGCGCCAACACTTTGGTCAAGGTGATGACCGACGGCATCTTGCTCGCCGAGATTCAGCGCGATCGCATGTTGCGCCGTTACGACACGCTGATCATCGACGAAGCTCACGAGCGCAGCCTCAACATCGACTTCCTCCTCGGCTACCTCGCGCAGTTGTTACCGCAGCGGCCCGACCTCAAACTGATCGTCACTTCCGCGACCATCGACACGCAGCGCTTCAGCGAGCACTTTGCCGATGCCGATGGGCATGCGGCTCCGGTCATCGCCGTGACGGGGCGCATGTATCCGGTTGAGCTGCGCTACCGACCGCTTGCAACCGACAGCGACCAGGTGCAGGCGGTCGTGGACGGGCTCGACGAGTTGGAGAAGGAAGGCGATGGCGACGTTCTCGTATTCCTCTCTGGCGAGCGAGAGATTCACGACACTGCCGACGCGCTCCGCCGACACTTCGCCGAACGATCGAGCCGTGGCGCCCGACCAACATCCGTGCTTCCTCTCTACGCGCGACTGTCGGCCGTCGAGCAGCATCGCATCTGGGAATCACACAGCCAACGACGAGTGGTGTTAAGCACCAACATCGCCGAGACCTCGCTGACGGTGCCCGGTGTCCGCTACGTCATCGATGCCGGGTCGGTGCGCATGTCGCGCTACAGCCACCGATTGAAAGTGCAACGACTGCCGATCGAGCCAGTTTCACAAGCATCGGCGAACCAACGTGCCGGTCGTTGCGGACGCGTCGCGCCGGGCATTTGTATTCGGCTGTACGACGAGGAAGATTTCGATGCCCGCCCCGAGTTCAGCGAGCCGGAAATCCTGCGCACCAACCTGGCGTCGGTCATTCTGCAGATGACGGCGCTCGGACTCGGCGACGTCGCCGCCTTTCCGTTCCTCGATCCACCCGACTCACGGTCTGTGCGCGATGGCTTCGCGCTGCTCGAAGAGTTGGGAGCGATCGAACCCGGAGCCGAAAAGCTGACGCCGATTGGTCAGCAACTCGCGCGGTTACCGATCGACCCGCGGCTCGGTCGCATGGTGTTGGAAGCCAACCGCCACGGCTGCGTGCGCGAGGTCACGGTCATCGCCGCGGTCCTCAGCATTCAGGACCCGCGCGAGCGACCGGTGGAACATCGCGCCGCGGCAGACGAGTCGCACCGACGATTCGACGTCGGGGGCAGTGACTTCCTCACGCTGGTGAAGCTGTGGGATTACCTGCGCGAACGCCAGCGCGCACTCAGCAGCAGCCAGTTTCGCAAGTTGTGCCGAACCGAATACCTGAACTACCTGCGGGTACGCGAATGGCAAGACCTGTTCAGCCAGCTGCGGCAAGTCGCCGGGCAGATCGGGATTCGTCAGGGCGTCGACCCATCGGGGGTTACTGCCGGCCACCCAGACCGCGTACATCAGGCGCTACTGGCCGGGCTGATGAGCCACCTTGGGTTTCGCGATTCGGCGACCCGCGACAGCAACAGTCGCGAATATCGCGGCGCTCACGGTTCCAAGTTCATGATCGGGCAGGGTTCGGTTGTTGGCAAGCTGCTGCCGCGTTGGGTGATTGCAGCCGAGTTGGTCGAGACCAATCGGCTGTGGGGCCGCATGATCGCGACGGTGCAACCGGAATGGGCAGAGTCGCTGGGCGGCCATCTCGCCAAGTACTCGTACGGCGAGCCGACGTGGGATACCCAGCGCGGTGCCGCTGTGTGTATCGAGCGGGTCTCGTTGTTCGGGCTGCCCATCGTGTCGGGGCGAACGATCGGCTACGACCGCGTCAACCAAGTCGAGTCCCGCGAGCTGTTCATCCGCTGCGCGCTCGCGGAAGGCGATTGGACCACACATCACGAGTTCTGGGCGCACAATCGGCGGTTCCTGGCCGATGTCAAGGGTTGGGGCGATCGCGTCCGGCGCGTCGACCTGATCGACGAGGAAGCCGTTTACCGCTTCTACGAGCAACGAGTCGGGCAGCAGGTTGTCAGCACCCGCCACTTCGATCGTTGGTGGAAGGGCGAACGGTCGCGACAGCCCGACTTGCTGACGATGCGGCTCGAGCACTTCGTCGAGCACCCAATCAGTGATGAGGAGTTCCCGACCGTCTGGGACTACGGCGAGCTACCGCTCGCGTTGACCTATCGCTTCGATCCGGGCTCCGCCCTCGATGGCGCGACGGTGCACGTGCCACTCACGGCACTCAATCAGGTCGAGCCCGGTGGATTCGACTGGGGAGTTCCGGGTTTTCGCGCCGAGCTGATCGGCGCGCTGCTGAAATCGCTACCGAAGGAACATCGCCGCGAGTTGGTTCCGATGGCCGATGTGATCGACAAGGTCGTCGGCGCGATCGGCGCGCCGAGCGCGTGGGAGGACGGGACCCCGCTGGTCGCCGCCTTGACGACCACGGTTCGCGATGTGACAGGCCTCGAGGTGCCAACCGACGGATTCGTTATCGACAAGGTGCCGCCACACCTACGCGTCACGTTTTCGGTCGACGATGAACACCAATCGCCGTTGGCCACAGGCAAAGACTTGGTGGCGTTACGTCAGCAACTCGCGCAGCGACTGCGCGGCACGATCGCACGCGAGGCACCGATCGATGAACGAACCGGGATCACGAAGTGGGACTTCGGGGAGCTGGATCGTCAGGTCACGACGACGCGAACCGGAGTTCCGGTGCGCGGCTACCCGGCGTTGCTCGACGACGGCGACAGCGTCAGCATTCGGGTGTTCACGACCCCTGAGCTGCAAGCGAAGGTGATGCGCAACGGAGTTCGTCGACTGATGTTGCTGGCCACACCAGTGTCCAAACGCGCGATCGAGCGCGATGTGACCGCTGCTGCCCGACTCGCTGTGGCCCGCTTCGGCGCTGCGTCGATCGAGCAGCTTGCCGACGACTGCCTGACCGCGGCTGCTGATCGCGTGATCACGGAGTTCGGTGAAGTGCCGTTCAGCGCCACCGCGTTTGATCAGCTCGTGGCAGCGGCGCACGAACAACTCGCCGATCAGGCAGCGAGCGCGCTGAGCACCGCTTGCGAGGTGATCGCCGCCGCCAACGCTGCAAATGAACGGATCGATCGGCTGGTGGCACCCGTCGTCGCCGCTGGCGCCGCCGATGCCCGTGCCCACCTTGCTCGCCTGGTTCGCCCCGGCTTCGCCACCACTGCGGGACTTGGGCGCCTTGGCGACGTCGTGCGCTACGTGCGAGGCATCGATGTGCGGTTGAACAAGCTGCCCGAGAATCCGAACCGCGACGCGACGACGCTCAGTCCGATCGCGGCGTTGGAGCGTCGCTACGTTGCGCTTCTGCGGCGCCTGGATCACGACGAAATCACGGCCGACGTCATCGACCTCGGTTGGCTGCTCGAGGAACTGCGCATCAGCCTCTTCGCCCAGCAGCTCGGTACCGCCCGATCAGTCAGCATCCAGCGAGTCACCAAGGAACTCAACGCGCAAGGCGCCTAAGCCCTCACAGAGGGTTTCGAAGGCGGCTGGATAGACCAAGAGCTCGGCGTCGCCGCAGGCAGCAACGAGAGTGGACCGACGGTGTCGGTCAAAAGGCCGGAAGCGACAGAGGCCCCACCGGAGCAAATCCGATGGAGCCTCTGACTTGTCATTGCATGCGGGTGGAGGTGAGGGGAATCGAACCCCTGGCCTCAACAGTGCGATTGTTGCGCTCTGCCAACTGAGCTACACCCCCGTTGGAACTGCCGAGTGTAGCGGCGCGGCTTAGACGGCGTTGAACCAGCTCTGCTGGCTGTACGTCTGATTCGCTGCCAGGTTTCGCTTCTGTACGAGCACGTAGCAGAAGCCGCAGAGCGAGATGAACGACAGAGCGAAGGTGTAGATCATCAGGCCGTTGTGCGTGGTGGCGGCAAGGAAGGCGCTGATGCCGACGGTCAGCACGAGCACGAAGAGAATGTTCGAGCGGCGGCGACGGACGAGTTCGCGCTGGCTGACCTTGTGCAGGTGCATTTGGCGATGGCCAGCGGTGGAATCGCCGCCCTCACGACGCTGCAGCGAGCCCTCGTGCATGCGCTGGCGGCTATGGCCGGCTGTTTCGTCGCGGTAATGCTGCTCGAGTACGGCGCCGCGGCGAACGTCGCCCGGGCTGCCGTGCATCGTGTGCGAGCGCTGCGGCTGCTGTGAGCGCTGCGGCTGCGGCGACTGGGCGAGCTGGCGGGCCATCCCACGCATCGGCACCATCGTGCGGGTGGGCACGGCGCGCTGCAGGGTGGACAATTGGCGACGAAAGTCGGTGACCGATGAGTTCGGCCGATTCTCTACTCGCGACCGCAACAACGGCGGAACGATGACAGCCAGCCATACGGCTGCAACTGCGAGAAGTACGAAGGATTGCATCAGTTGCCGTTCCCTTGTCTGAGGTGGACTTCTGTCTGAGGTGGACTTCTGTCTGAGGTGGATTTCTGAGGGTGCAGATTTGAATTGTTACGATTCTACTACATTCGTAACGACGGACGCAACGTTACCTGTTCTTCGATAGGTGCCTGAGCGACCTCCAGTTTTCTCCCAGAGGGCTACCTCGCCGATCACCATCCCTCGATCGGCCGATTTACACATGTCGTAGATGGTTAACCCAGCAATTGCGCAGGCGTGGAGGGCTTCCATCTCGACACCCGTGCGATCGACTGTGTCGACAGTCACCTCGATCTCAATGAAATCGTCGCCGATCTCGAAATTGACGTTCACAGAGCCCACAAGTAGCGGGTGACACAGCGGAATCATGTCGCTGGTGCGTTTGGCGGCCTGGATCGCGGCCACTCGGGCGACGGCCAGGACATCGCCCTTATTGACCTCCCGATTCGCCACCGCCACGGTCGTGGCCGGCAGCATGAACACTTTGCCGCGGGCAGTCGCCCGTCGGTGGGTGGGCTCTTTGGGGGTCACATCAACCATTCGGGCCCTCCCAAGAGGGTCGAGGTGTGTGAAGGTCAGGTCACTCATCCGTCACGGGACTGTAGTGCACGGGGCGGGGCAGGGCCGGACACGGCCAGCACCTTGACGTTTGTTGCTGCGTCAGCCGCCGATTTGGCTCATGGTGCGGTTGGGGCGCACGAACGTCACCTGGTTGATCTGGTGGCCAGCCCACTTGGCGCCGACGGCCCGCTGGATCTCGGCGGCCAACTGGTCGTCGTCGGCCCCGTCGCGCATCATTGCCCGCAGGTCGAACTCGTCGTTGGCAAAGAGGCAGGTGCGGAACTGGCCTTCGGCGGTCAGGCGCACGCGGTCGCAGTCACCGCAGAAGGGCTTTGTCACCGACGGGATGACCCCCACGGTGCCACCACCATCGAGGTAGCGCCAGCGGTCGGCCGGGGCGGCGCCGCGGCCCGGAATCGGTTCGAGCGGGAAAGCTTCGGCCAATTTGGCCACGATCTCGTCCTGGCCGACCACCTTTTCCTTCATCCACTGGCCCGACGCGTCCAGCGGCATGAACTCGATGAATCGCACCTCGGCGCCGATTTCCCGGCCGAATCGAGCCATGTCGACGATCTCGTCGTCGTTGACTCCACGCTCGACAACCGCATTGATCTTGACCGGCGAGAAACCGGCCTCCTGGGCGGCGCTGATGCCGTCGAGCACCCGGGCCAACTCGTCGCGCCGGGTCATCTGCAGGAACTTCTCGGGCTGCAACGTATCGAGGCTGATGTTCACCCGATCGAGGCCGGCGTCACGAAACTCGTGGGCAAGGAGGCGGAACGTGGCGCCGTTAGTGGTGATCGATAGATCTGGCTTTTGCCCTGCGAGCGGCGAGGACGAATCGGCGGGCACCCGCAGTTGCGCCAACTTGCGGACCAACACCGGCAGATGAGCACGCACCGTCGGCTCGCCGCCGGTCAGCCGCAGCCCATCGACGGCGAAACGCTCGACGAAGATGCGCGCCAACCGTTCGAACTCCTCGAAAGTGAGGACCTCGCTGCGCGGCAGCCATTTCATGCCCTCTTCGGGCATGCAGTAGGTGCAACGAAAGTTGCAGCGATCGGTGACCGAAAGCCGCAAGTCGCGAATGGTGCGCCCGAAGGAGTCGATCAAATCCACGACGTCACCCTAACTGTCAGCCAAAAACTCTCACCCCAGCGACAACAGGATCGTCGGCACCGTGCCACCAGGCGCCACGCCGTCGCCGTCGGGAACCACGGCAATCGCGTTAGCCAGCGAGGTCGCGGCCAGCTGATGACTGCCCTGCGAGCCAACTGACTCGACATGCACTCGACCGTCGTCGCCGAACTTGGCAAACACGCGCACGTAGTGCGTCTTGCCGTCGGGACGGCGCGACAACGCACCATCGGCGATGGCGGGCACGAGCGGCCGATCGATGATGGCGTGGCCCATCATTTGCAGCAGGGCCGGGCGGGCAAGCAACTCGAAGCTGACGATCGAGCTCACCGGGTTACCCGGCAACCCGAACACGGGCACCTGGTGATCGCCCGATTCCAGCAGCCCGAAGGCGAAGGGCTTGGCCGGCCGAATCGCGATCTGCATCCAACGCATGTCGGCGATACGCGACAGCACCGTTTTGACCACGTCGTAGTCGCCCATGCTCACGCCGCCACTTGTGACGATGGCATCGCACTCCGCAGCCGCCTTGCGCAGAGTTTCCTCGAGGGCGGCCTCGTCGTCGCGCACGACCCCGAAGTCGACCGCATCGCACCCGGCTGAACGGACAAGACCCAGCAGCATCGTTCGATTGCTTTCGCGAATCTGGCCGGGCAATAGCGGGGAGCCATCATCGATGAGTTCATCACCAGTCGACAGCACCGCCACGCGCGCTTGCGGCACGACCTGCACCACTGCTGCGTTGACGCTGGCCAAGACACCAGCTACTGCGGGCGAGACGACAATGCCTGCGCCATACAGCCTGGTGCCGGCACACACGTCGTCGCCGCGCGGCCGCACCGCCATGCCCACGGAGACGGCGCGGCTGATGGCCACCCGCTGGCCATCGTCGAGGCGCTCAGTGTCTTCGACCATCACGACCGCATCGGCACCGGCGGGCACCGGCGCGCCGGTCATGATGCGAATGGCCTCCCCCGCTTGCAGCACACGGTCCGTGTACGCACCCGCGGCAACTTCGCCGACGACGGGCAGCTCCACCGCAGCCGCTTGCGTCGCAACCGCGATCGACGCGGCGACCACCGCGTACCCATCGACAGCGCTGTTAGCGAACGGCGGCACGTCTTCGGTTGCCACGACAGGCGAGGCGAGGACCAGTCCCGTCGACTCACGGCACGGCACCGAGATCGGCGCCGCCACCGGGCAGCGCGCGAGCACATAGGCACGAGCCTCGCTGATGTCGATCACCATGCTCACGGTACCGTGAACCGGTGATCCCGTACGCGCCGTTGACGGCTGCTCACGACCAACACGGGCACCAGGTGCGATGGACGCGCTGGGCTGGCGAGGGTCTCGAGACAACAACCATTCGTTGGGAGAACGAGGGATTCACGGTCAGCGGCACCGTCGACGAATCACCCGGACGCGAACACCTCCAATACGTGTTGCGCCTGAGCGCCTCGTGGCAGGTACGCCAGTTCCTTCTCTTCCGTGATCTCGAGGAACCCGACCTATGGCTGGCAACCGATGGCAGCGGCCGTTGGGGCGAAATGAATGGCGCACACCGCCCTGAGCTCGACGGTTGCTACGACGTCGACATGCTCTGCACCCCGCTGACACACACGTTGCCGATTCGGCGCTTGCCGCTGCTGGACGGCGACACCGCGGAACTGCCGGTAGTGACCATCGACCCCGACACACTGGAAGTGCGGTCCGATCTGCATCGGTACACCCGGCTTGCGCCCCATCGGTGGCAGCACACACGTGCCGAAGATGCGGTCGCTGTCGAGTTCGAAGTCGACGAGTTCGGCCTCGTCGTTGACTACCCGGCGTTGTTTCGTCGCGCGTCGTAAAGCGCGCGCAGCTCTGCTGCGTCGGGGAGCCGACGCATCGGTTCACGAAGCGTGATCAGGTTCATCGCCGCCATGTTGTCGCGCAGCCACTTCGACACCAACGCCGGGTGGCGGCCAGCCACCTCTCGTACAACCCAGCCGATCACCTTGTGAATGAAGAACTCTGTCTCGGGCAACAACTGCGCGGCGTAGGCGAGGAAGCGATCGAGTTGTTCGTCCCGTCGCAGCAATGTGCGCAGTCCGAGTACTGCCGAGCGGCGAATCCAGAAGTCGCTGTCGTATAACCAGCGGTCGAAATGCACCAGCACATCCGGCTCGCGCGCGGCAAGGTCGGCGACGACGGATCCGGCGATTGTGTCGAGCAGTGCCCACGTACGGCACTCGCGCAGCGTGTTGTACAGCCAAGGGATGTCGTCGAGGCCGACGAGCTGCGATCTGCTGACCAGCAACTCGACCGCTGCCATCCGCCGCTCATGCACCGGAACAATCCACAGCGCGTCGGCGAGCGCAAACAATTCGTCGTGGGTGAGTTTGCCGCGCGCTCTGGCGTTGCAACGGCCGCCAACTGCTGATGCAGCAGATCGGCAACCGCTGTCGGGTTCAGACGCGTCCGTCCAGCCAGGCGCGAAACGGCGCACCGATCTCTGCGTCGTCGAGGGCCAGATCGACGACCGCAGTCAGCCATCCGAGAGGGGTGCCCGTGTCGTGGCGGCTGATGGTGCTGACAATGCCGTGGAACGGTCCGGTGGCGGCGAGCATCTTGAGCGCATCGGTGAGTTGGATTTCGCCGTTTGCGCCGGGCCGCACCCGATCGATGGCGTCGAACGCCTCGGCCGCGAGTACGTAGCGACCGATCAAGATCAAGTCGCTCGGCGCTTCGTCCATCGACGGCTTCTCCACCATCGACCGCACCGGTACAACGCCATCGGCGTCGACCGGGCCAGCGGTTTCCACCACTCCGTAGGCACTTACTTCGTTCGCGGGCACGCGTTTCAGACCGACAGTGCTGCCGCCGGAAGCGGCGGCGACATCGGCCATCTGCGCGAGGAGCGTGCTGTCGCCCATCAGTTCGTCCGGCAGCAACACAGCAAAAGGTTCGTCGCCGACGGCCAGGCGTGCGCACCCCACCGCGTGCCCGAGACCGTGCGGATCGTCTTGGTACGCGAAACTGATGCGAGCGCTGTCGGCGATGCGCTCCAAACGGTCGGCCATCGCACCTCGCCCCGAGCTGCGCAGTTTGGCCAACATCTCGGGCGCCGGACGGAAGTACGCCTCGATCGCCGGTTTAGCGTGGCTGGTGACGACCACGATGTGGTCGAAACCCGCACCGACGGCCTCGTCGATGATCAATTGCAACGCTGGCGTATCGATGATCGGCAGCAGCTCTTTGGGCACTGCTTTTGTGGCCGGAAGGAAGCGTGTGCCCATTCCCCCCGCTGGGATCACTGCCGTTCGAGCCCGCATTCTCTCCATTCTACGCAGCTATCATTACGACCCCGATGCCGACTTACGTATACAGATTCATCGACACCGACGAGACGATCGAGGTGCAGCAGGCGTTCACCGACGATGCGCTCACCGAAGCGGTTCATCCGACGACCGGTAAGAAGATGAAGGTGAAGAAGGTCTTCCTTCCCGTCGGCGTCACTTTCCGCGGCGGAGGCTTTTACAAGAACGACAGCCGCGGTTCTGGCACCAAGAGCAAGTCGTCGGGCGAGTCGTCGGGCGACAAGTCCTCGGGCGACAAGTCCTCGAGTGACAAGTCCTCGGGCGACAAGTCCTCGAGTGACAAGTCCTCGAGTGACAAGTCCTCGAGTGACAAGTCCTCGAGTGACAAGTCCTCGAGTGACAAGTCGAGTACTTCCTCGGGCTCAGACAGCAGCACATCGACCAAGAAATCGGCAACGACAAGCACACCCGCTGCCAGTTAGCGCCGATATGGTGCCCGCAGCGGCTTCCCCCGAGCTGGTTTCAACGCTGGGAGATTCGCATGCTGCTGTTGTCCCGACTTCGTCTCGCGCTCGCGCGTCGGCCGTACCTGTACTGGCTCTTCGTCGCCGGTTGCGCGGCGATCGTGTGGTCGCACCTCGCCAGTAGCGCGGCCAAGCTCGACGATCAACGACAGCGTTGGGGTGAAACCCGCCGCGTGTGGATTGCGACGACCGATATCGCGCCCGGCGACCTAGTCCACAGTGTCGCGCGCGACTATCCAATCGCGATGGTGCCGTCGAGCGCCATCGACGCGGCACCTGCGGGAGCGATCGCCATCACCCCAATCGCGGCCGGCGAAGTGTTAGTCGCCACCGATGTCGCGGCATCGACGGGCCAGACGTTGCCGAGCGACTGGGTCGTGTTCGCGCTGGACGGCGAAGACTCTCCTGCGTTGCGTGCAGGTAGCGCGGTTGTCGTCTTCGGGAGTGGCCAGCGATGGTGCGATGGGATGGTCGCGGCGGTCAACGACGACACAGTCGAAGTGGCCGTACCCGCGACGTGCGCGGATGCCCTCAGCATTCAGGTTGCGGCCGGAGCTGTCGTGATTGCTACGACGACGTGACGTGATCAGGCTGCTCGTGGCGGCCATCGGAGTGGCGTGCGAAACGTTTCGCGTCGCCACCGTGAACGGGATCTGGCTGGTCCCACGGCCAGCCGCCAAATCCCGTGGCGCGGTAGTCCGCGAATGCCTGATCGATCTCGGCGCGCGTGTTCATCACAAACGGCCCGTATTGCGCGACCGGTTCGCCGATCGGTCGACCCTGCAACACCAAAATCTCGGCACCCGCCTCGCCAGTGCGCAACTGCGCTGCGCGATCGGCGACGACGACAGCGCCCGTCTCGCCCGCAACGAGCTCGCCGTCGACCGTGACGGAACCTTCGAATACGTACAGAACACGATTCGTTTCCGCGCTCGCAGCCGGCGGCAGCGTGATGGTGCCATCCGCAGCCATCGCCACATGCCAGATCGCAACGTCGGCCTCCGGGCGCGCAGCCCACGATGACGGCGGAGGAGCGACCGGCGTGATATCGGCATACGCACCGGCGATCACTGTTACATCGGTAGCGATTCCTGCATCGTCGACGTGATGGTGCACGGGAATGTCGCGGCTCCACAACATCGTGAAGTAGGGCTCGACCATCTTGTCGGTGGCGGGCAGGTTCATCCAGATCTGAAACAACTCGACGGTGTTTGGCCCCTCGGTATCCAGCAGCGGGAACATCTCGCTATGCACGACACCCTTGCCAGCGGTCATCCATTGCACGTCTCCGCGACCGAAGCGCGCAGCCGCACCCATCGAGTCACTGTGATCGATGAAGCCTTTACGCGCGAACGTAATCGTCTCGAAGCCACGATGCGGGTGTTCCGGAAAGCCGGGCACGGTGCTGCCGTGATACATGCGCCAACCGTCGACCGCGTCGAAGTCGTTGCCGATCGAACGACCGGCGAGCGAACCCTGCGGACCAAACGAGCCATTGCCGTTCGGATATCGGTCGAGGTGATGCACGCAGAAAAGGAACGGATCGGATGTCGCCCACTGAAATCCCAGCGGCACCCGCTGCAAAATGATCGGGTCGTTGCTCACACAATTAGCGTACGCCCGTTGCCAATATGCCCAACACGACGACGCCGAGCGAAACGCGGTAGATGACGAACGGCGTAAACGTGCGCGTGCGCACCAAGCGCAACGTGCCCCACACCGCTATCCAACCGGATATGCCAGACGTCACAATGCCGACGATCATCGGCACACCGAGGCCATCGGGCACCCCGTCGCCGATCAGCTTGAACAGCTTTAGCGCAACCGCACCGGCAGTAACTGGAATCGCCATCAGGAAACTCGCACGCGCCGCTGAGTTGCGGTCGAAGCCCAGGAAACGCGCGGCGGTCATGGTGATACCGCTGCGCGACGTACCCGGGTTGAGCGCCAACACTTGCGCAGCGCCAACGCTCAGCGCATCGCGCCTGGTGTAATCGTCAAGCTGGCGCTGGCCAGCGCGACGATCGGCCCACCCGAGCAGCACACCGAACACGATCAGCGACACGGCGATGAGGAACGGCGTGCCCAACTGCTCGTCGATGTAGTTCTCGGCGAGCGCTCCCACTGCCGCTGCCGGAACCGCCGACAGCACCAGCAACCACGCAAGACGACCTTCCGGTGTCGATGGGCGTTCGCGCCGTAGGACCATCGAGAGGCCGTCGCGCACGTACACGACGAGGTCACGACGGAAGTAGGCGACGACCGCCGTGAGCGTCCCGAGATGCAGGGCCACGTCGAAGGCTTTTTCGATTGCGGGTGTGTCGAAGTCGTGCCAGCCGAACAACCACGGCACCAGCAGCAGATGACCGCTCGACGAGATCGGCAAGAACTCCGCGAGGCCTTGCACAAGGCCGAGGACAATGGCGTGGAGGATGGGCACGACGTGCAACCGTACTGCCGTACCCTGGGCGCCGTGACTCTCGGAGTGCGCTGGCGGCCGCGGCGTAAGCGGTTGATGCTGGTGACCGGCATGACTGGCTTTCTCGGCAAGCACCTGGTCGAAGCCAGCGAGCTTGGTGACTGGGAACTGCTGTCACCGTCGCGCGCACAGCTCGACGTTCGCGACCGCAAACGTGTACTCGACGAGATCACTACCTGGACACCGAACGTTGTCGTGCACCTCGCGCATCGACGCGACGACCGAGAAACGACCGTCGAAGGCTCGCGTCATGTCGCCCAAGCCGCGGCAGCGGCGGGTTCGCGACTCATCCATCTCTCGACCGACCTCGTGTTCGCAGGACGCGAACGTCCGTATACCGAACACGATCAACCCGACGCGCATTGGCAGTACGGCGAGTGGAAGGCGGCAGCCGAGCAGACGGTGCTGCACGCGGGTGGCAGCTCGTTGATCGTGCGCACGTCGTTGCTCTACGGAACCGACTACCAGGCGTCGATTCAGCGCGATGTTGCGGCCGCCGTCGCGGGGCGCAGCGACATGCGGTTCTTCACCGACGAGTTTCGTTGTCCGGCGCATGCGGACGACGTGGCGACAGCGATTGTTGCGTTAGCCGATCGGCCCGCGATCACCGGCGTGCTACATGTCGCCGGGCCGCGCGCAATCAGCCGTGCAGAACTGGCGGGCATCTTCGCGGAGCGAATCGGTGGCCATCGCAGCCAACTTGCTACATGCTCGTCTCGCGAGAGCGGCCTCAACCGGCCCACGAAGGTTCTGCTGGATAGCTCGGCAGCAGCCGGCCTCGGAATCCACTGTCGGCCCATCGAGGAAGCCCTGCGCTGACTGCTCGCGAGGAGGCCAGGCGTGCGCGGACGTCGCACCACCTCCGATAATGCGTCCGTCAAACAGCCACACGGACACCCGGACAACCTCGCGTCGGGACCCTTCGGCTTTGTGTCAAACGTTTGACGTTGACGGCACCGGAAACGTTGACGGCACCGGAAACAAGGAGTCACAGCCCGACGCACTTTACGTAAAACTTGATTTAGGGCCCGACCGAACTCGACAACCTGGTTCATTCCTAATAGCACACCTTCGCCGCGGGAGGAATCTGGGTCTGATTTCTCCCATTTCGGCTTCTGGGGCTGATCTGTCTCGGCTTCCGGGAGGATTCAGCCCCAGAACGCGTACCGACACCAGCAACCTGGTCCATTCTTCATAGCACCCCTCCGCAGTCGCTGGTCGATCTATTACTTGACGATCTATCTATATGTGATACATTGAGGGCATGATCGACGCTGAAGCATCTCCCGACCCGCGCTCGTTGCTTCCGTTGCCCCAGGCTCAGTTCCACATACTCGTGGCGCTCACCGCTGGCGATCGTCACGGGTACGCCATCATGGGAGCCGTCGAAGAGTCCTCGGGGGGCGTGGTTCGCATGGGCCCGGCCACCCTCTACGGCACACTCAAGAAGTTGGTCGATCGTCACCTCGTGGAGGAGTCTGATCGTCGTCCGTCGTCGGACGACGACGAACGCCGCCGCTACTACCGCTTGACCGGACTCGGACAGGCCGTTTGCCAGGCCGAAAGCGACCGACTCTCCACACTCGTGAGCATCGCCCGCTCGAACCTGCGTCCGGGTCTGGCCTGAGATGCGGACCGGGTCGGCGATTCGGGCGTATCGGAGTCTCTTGGTGCTCTATCCACGCGACTTCCGAGATCGCTACAGCGACGACCTCGTGCAGACCCTCACCGACCTGTGCGCTGAACTCGGCCCACGCAGAGCGTGGCGAAGGGTGACGCTCGACCTCGTCGTCACAGTCCCTCACTACCGAATGGAGACAATCATGAAGGAACAACACAGAGCCACGGTCTTGACCGTGGCCACAGCAGTGATGGCGTCTGCCGGGATCATCAGCCCGTTGATCGGGCTGCCTCTCGGCGTGCTGCTCGTGCCGCTTGCGGCGGTCGTGGCGATTACGCAACGCGGCAGGTTGGCGCGTTCGATGGATGCGGTCGATGCCAGCCGACTCCGGCGCAAGCGCCTCAGGATCGCGGCCATCCTCGCCGGGTCACTACCGGTGATCTTCCTCGTCAGTCTCCCCATCCTCGGAGACGAATGGGGTACGGACGCCATCGTGGCGTTCGGACTCTGGACCGCGGTCCTGATCGCCGCGGTCTCCTACTTCGTCTCCGGGATCACCACACCGAAATCGCCTGTCATCTCGCAATGAGCCCCCGGAGGGTCCGCAATACCTAAGGACGCTTTTGACGCTGTGATCGGTGAGGTGAACGAGATCCTTGCTAACTTCGTGAGGTTCTTCACTTCCCCACCGCGAGAGCTTCTGGGCGACGTTGTGATTCGCGGTGCCGACGTAGGGTCGTTACCGCCAGCAGCAACCTCAGGTCGGTTAGGCCCCTGAGAGGGTTACGTCGCGAATCGCGATCGTCACGCCAGCTGCGCTCATCGGCAACCAGTCGACGTCGTTGCCGATCTCGGCGACATCCAGCAGCATGCGCTGCAGCGTGGAGGCGATGGTGAACTCGCGGATCGGCGCACCGACCGTGCCATTGTTGATCAGAAAGCCTGATGCACCGACGGAGAAGTCGCCGCTGATCGAGTTGACGCCACTGTGCAGTCCCTGCACGGACTGCACCAACACGCCGTCGTCGATGTCGGCAATGAGTGTCGCCTGATCGCGCGTGCCGGGCTGCAACTGCAACGCTAGGCAGCCGACGCCCGGCGTGCCCTTGAAGCCGCCGCGCACCGCGTTGCCGGTGCTGCGAGCACCCGCCCGACGCGCGCTGTAGCTGTTGTGTACGAACGCTTGCAGCACGCCAGCGTCGATCAGCGAGTTGCGGCGCGCGGCCAGACCTTCGCCGTCGAGATCGGTGGCGGTGTATGCCAGCGGGTTCGTCGGATCGTCGACGAGGGTGACAAGAGGGTTGGCGACCTGGTCGCCAAGGCGATCCTTGAAAAGGCTGCGACCCTTCGCCACTGCCTCGCCATTGAGGGTGCTCGAGATGACAGCGAGAAACATTGCGGTCACGTACGGATCGAGGACGACGGTTACTCGGCGGCTGGCCGGCTGCGTGGCGCCCAACAGCCGAGTCGCGCGGTCGGACGCCTCGCGGGCTGCCTTCGCAATGTCGAATTCCTCGGGCGAGCGACCCACGCTGAAACCGAAGCCACTCTGAATCTCGTCGCCTTCGGTCGCGAGCGTGCCGACGGAGACATAGCACCCGTTCTCGCGGCCGCTTCGACGGATGCCGGTGTTGGTCGCTACGGCGGACTCGACCGCACCATCCGCGTAGCTCGACTCGTCGACACGAATTCGCGAGTCGACGGCAAGCGTCATGCGCTCGAGTTCCTTGGCGAACTCGATCTTGCGATCGGTCGGGAATGAAGCGAGCGTTTCATTCCACAACTCCTGTGCGACGACGTCGACCCCATCAGGCTCGGCCAGGCCAGCCCATTCGTCGCGCGTACCGAACTCGACGTTGTCGCGGGCTTCGGCGAGTACGTCTGCGATTGCGGAGGGATCGAGCGTGCCCGCGTAGGCGAAGCCGGTGCAACCATCACGAATGATTCGGATGCCGATGCCTTCGCTCTGCGCGCTGACGAAGTGTTCGACCTCGCCTTCGTAAACACGGACCTCAGTCTCGATGTCGCGGCTGACGAATGCCTCGACCTGCTCACCTGGTTTTGCTTGCACTACAACTCGATCGGCGAGCGCGAGCAGTTCGTCGGTACTCACGCGGCTGTTCCGCCGATGGTGAGCGACTTGACGCGCAAGGTTGGCTGGCCGTCGCCGACCGGCACGCCCTGCCCATCCTTGCCGCACGTGCCCGGGTTGCCCATCGCGAAATCGTTACCGAGGAGATCGATGTCGTTCAGCACCTGCGGGCCGTTGCCCATCAGGTTGCTCTCCCGCAATGGCTCGGTGATCTCGCCGTTCTCGATCAGATATGCCTCAGTCATGCCGAACACGAAGTCGCCGGAGGCGGGGTTGACGCTGCCGCCGCCAAGCTTGGCGACATACACGCCGTAATCAGTAGCGCGCACGATGTCGTCGGGGTCTTCGTGACCGTTGAGCACGTAGGTGTTGGTCATCCGCACCATCGGTATGTGCTGGTAGCTCTGCCGGCGGCCGTTGCCGCTGGGCACGCGGCCCTCGTTGCGCGCCCGCAGGTAGTCCCACATGTAATCGGTGAGTACGCCGTTCTCAATCAGGACGTTGTACTGACTGGCGTGACCCTCGTCGTCGAACGCGATTGCGCCCCACTCGCCGGTCATCGTTCCGTCGTCGACCAACGTCACCAGCGGCGAGGCGACGAGTTCGCCGCGCTTGCCCTGGTACACGCTGGCACCTTTCACGATCGCGTCGGCCTCGAGTCCGTGGCCGCACGCTTCGTGAAACAACACTCCGCCGCTTCCCTGCTTGATGACGACCGGCAATGCGCCACTCGGCGCCGGACGCGCCTTCAACTTGGTCAGCGCCTGACGGGCGGCGTCGCGTGCCAACTCGTCGACGTCGAGTTGGTTGAACATCTCGAAGCCCATCGTGTGACCGGCGCTCTGAGCGCCGGTTTGCATTCCGCTGTCGCCATCGGCAACCGCGGTAATGCGGATCAGTGTGCGCACCTGCTCGTCGGTCGCCCACACGCCGTCGGTGTTCGCGATCAGCACATGCTTGCGACTGTCGCCATAGCCGGCGCTGACCTGCACGATCGAACCACCCGCTGCGCGAGCCGTGTCGTTCATGCGCAGCAGCAGCGCCACCTTGTCGGCTTTGCGAACCTCGTCGGGATATTGCGTCACCGGACTGACGATGCGCTCGGGGCTGCGCGTCAACGCAATCGTGCGCGAGACACCGTCGCCCTGGCTAGCGGCAGCAGCGGCAACCTCAGCGGCCGCGCGCAACCCGGCCTCGCTGAGGTCAGCCGTGTGCGCGAAACCGGTTGTGTCGCCCTTGATGACCCGGATTCCGGCACCACGATCGCGACCGCTGGTCACCTGTTCGACACGACCGTCGTCAAGGCCGACCGAGGTCGACCGCTTGTCTTCGGCGTATACCTCGGCGAAATCGGCACCGGTGCGCACGGCAGCAGCCAGTACGCGCTGCAACAAATCCTGTTCGATCACAGCGCCGAATCCTAGCGAGACGACCCCCTTGTCAGCCGTCGCCGAGTAGCTCGTCCACCTTACGGAAATAGTCGCGACCGAAGGCCAACAGCTGTCGGTTCGACGGGTGATCCAGCGTTTCAGTGGCGACGATCCGCTCACCCAGATCGGGGTGCCGTTCGCGAGCGTGCCGTTCAAAAGCCCCCTTGGCGAGCCCTGGACCTGTGATCAATACCTCCGGCGTGGCACCGATCGCGGCAACAACGTGTTCAAAAAGTTCGACGTCGGCGGGAAGATGACCAGAACCACGGACACCCGACTTCATGTGCAGCTTCCGCTTTGGATGCTTGCTCGCGGTTGAGACCACAACCGACCTGCGCTGCGAGAACCGAATAACGGTCGCCGAGACATGATCAAGCCAAACGATTGCGTGTCGCATCACCATGGTGACTTGCCTCCCTTGTTGCAACCTCAGTGTGACGCCCTCAACCAGGCGTCTAGCAGGGGCGAACGTCACAACTTGCGGATTGCGTGAAGAAACCTTGACCAGCGCCGGACTCATCCTCGGAACTTGCCGTCCGATAGGAAGTGATGAGCGAAAGAGGACTGCTTCGCGCGTTTGTCGGTGTTGTCCTCGCCGCTGTGTCCGCGGGATGTGTTCCAAAGGAAGGCACCGACGGCGTCAAGGACGCAGCAACGTCGTCGTGTTCGGCTGAGCGGCACCTCGTTGAGCAAGCCGTCGAGGCGTACTACATCCTTGAGGGGTCCAATCCGACCGCAGAATCACAGTTAGTGCCGAACTACCTGCGCACAGAGTCGGCGGCAATGGACATCGATGCCGCTGGCAACGTGATCGCGGCGCCGGGCAGCGGCTGCATCTAACCCGCGTCAGCCGAGGTTGCTGGTACGCGGATAGACGTCGGTCGGATCGGTCAGCACGTTGACCATGTAGGGCACGCCCGAGGCGAATGCACGATCGAGTGCCGGTCCGATCTGCTCCGGGTCGCTGATCGTTTCGCCAGCACCGCCGAGCGCCTTGACGACCTTGTCGTACTCCAAGCCCGGTTGCAGATCACAAGCGACATCCCACCCATAGATCGCTTGCATCGGGTGCTTCTCCAAACCCCACATTCCGTTATTGCCAACAACCATTACCACTGGCAAGTTGTGCCGCACCATCGAATCAACGTCCATCAGGCTGAAGCCCGCCGCGCCATCGCCGAGCAACAGAACGATCTGGCTGCTAGGACGAACGACGCGGGCAGCGATCGCATAACCGGGTCCATTGCCGAGGCACCCGTATGGACCGGTGTCGAGCCAACAACCCGGCTTGAAGACTTCGACGAACTTGCCGGCGTAGCTGGCGAAGTCGCCACCATCGCAAATGACGACAGCATCGTTGGCCAACCGACGCCCAAGCTCACCGTAAATGCGACTCGGCTTCACCGGCGCGGACGCGGCATTGAGCAACAGCGCGTCGGCGGCACGACCGCTTTCCTCCGCTGCCCGCAACTCGCTAATCCACGACTCGTGATCTGCGTTTGCGACGCAGCGATGATCGACCAGAGCGCGCAACACCAAGTTGTTATCGCCGACCACCGTCGGAACGTCGATGTGCCGTGCGCGCTGACTTTCGGCGTCGACGACGTGCGCGACCTGCGCGACGCCGAAGCGACCAAAGCCGAGGCGAAAGTCGAGGGGAGTGCCGAACACGACAACAAGATCGGCGCGCGCCTTCAACAAACCGCGCGTGCGCAGGAACGCAAGCTCATGGTCGGCCGGCAGCACCCCACGACCCAACCCGTTGAAGAAGCACGGCACGCGAAGTTGCTCAGCGGCGGCGCGCATTGCGTCCCATGCGCCATCCCAGTAGACATCGCCGCCGACGATGAACGCGGGGCGCTCGGCACCGGCGATGAGTTCGGCCAACTTGGCAACTGCATCGTCGTCGGGGGCGGTACCGGTGAGCGTGGCGAATTCCGGCACGTCGCCTGCCGATGGCCCGAACACGTCGAGTGGGAAGTCAAGAAACGTCGGGCCGCGATGTGGCGTCATCGCCAGCTGAGCCGCCTGGAACACCACCTCGCCAGCCGTCGCCGCGTCGCCAATCGTGGCTGCCGACTTTGTGATCGACTTCATCACTGGAACATGATCAAACTCCTGCAACGAGCCGCTCCCCCAGCGCATCGCCGGAGCACGTCCGCCCAACACAACGAGCGGTGAACCGTTGAACCACGCCGAGGTCACGGCCGACACCCCGTTGGTGATCCCGGGGCCGGCCGTCAGTGCGGCCAGGCCGGGCCTGCGCGTGAGCTTGGCGTACCCCTCGGCGGCGAAAGTCGCCGTTTGCTCGTGGCGCGTATCGACCACATGCATCCCCTGATCCCGCGCCGCTTCGTACAGTGGCCACACGTGCCCACCGTTCAATGTGAACATGGTGTCGGTCCCAAACGCCATCATCGCTGCGATGGCTTGCTGGCCGGCGTGCCCCTCGATGTGAGTTGTCATTTCCAGGACCGTACTGCTACATCGGTTGCCACCAACCCGTTGTAGCGTGGCTTCGTCATGAGGCTGCAGCAACTTCGGCAACCGGCCGATCTACGAGAACTCAGTCATCCGGAGCTTGCAGATCTCGCAGGTGAGATACGCGACTTCATTGTGCAGGCAGTCGCCGAGAACGCAGGTCACCTTGGCAGCAACCTGGGGGCCGTTGAACTGACGCTGGCTTTGCACCGAGTGTTCGACTCGCCCACCGACGCCATTCTTTGGGACACAGGGCACCAGGCATACGTGCACAAGATCGTCACCGGTCGTCAAGCAGGTTTCGACCAACTTCGTCAGGCTGGCGGTCTCTCTGGCTACCCCAATCGCGAGGAAAGCCCGCACGACTTCATTGAGAACAGTCACGCCTCGACAGTGCTGTCATACGCATACGGTTTTGCCGTTGCCCGCGACGCCGGGGTGAACTCGCACCGTCACATCGTCGCCGTCATCGGCGACGGCAGCATGACCGGCGGAATGGCCTACGAGGCGCTCAACAACATCGGCCACGGCAAGAAACGCGTGATCATCGTGTTGAACGACAACGGTCGCAGCTACGCCGCGACGATCAGCAATCTCACCGCTGGGCCAACCGAACGTGAGCAAGCGATCGCCGATCATCCGAGCCTTCCCGAACGCGCGACAGCGACGCTCTCAAAAGTTCTGACACGCGTTCGCCTCAACCCTGTCTACGTGCGGCGACAACGCAAGCTCGAACAATTCCTGCGCGACCTGCCCTATGTCGGTCCGCAAGCCGAGAAAAGTGTCGACGCAGTCAAGGCGGCGGTACGCGAGTTCCTGCAACCACCTTCCTTCTTCGAGGCGCTCGGTGTTCGCTACGTCGGCCCGGTCGATGGCCACAACACCGAACTCCTCGAGCGGACCTTTCAGAACGCGATCGAGCTATCGGCCGAAGGTCCCATCGTCGTGCATGTGCTCACACAAAAGGGTCGCGGCTATTCACCAGCCGAAGACGACGACGAGAAGCACCTACACGACGCCCCAATCTTCGATCCGATCATCGGTCCGCCACCCGCCGTCGTGACCGGCTACACACAGGCGTTCGCCGAGGCGATCATCAAGGAAGCGGAAGCCGACCCGCGGATTGTTGCGATCACGGCAGCGATGCCGGGGCCGACGGGTCTGCTGCCGTTCCAAGCGCGCTTTCCCGATCGTTTCTTCGATGTCGGAATTGCCGAGCAACACGCCGTGACCGGCGCCGCAGGAATGGCGATGGCTGGATTGCGACCGATCGTCGCGATTTACTCGACGTTTCTGAATCGCGCGTGGGATCAGGTTGTGTACGACGTCGCGATGCATCGACTGCCCGTCGTCTTCTGTCTGGATCGCGCCGGCGTTACGGGGCCCGATGGTGCGAGTCACCACGGCGTGTACGACATGGCGTTACTTGCCCGGGTTCCCGGCATGCGTGTGCTCGCGCCTTCCAGTGCAGAGGAACTGCAATCGATGTTGCACGACGCGATAGCACTGGCCGACGAGGGGCCGGTCGCCATCCGGTGGCCCCGTGGCGCGGCACACCACGTGACCGAACTCGAAATTGGTGTCGGACTGCACGCCCGCCAAGTTCGCAAAGGCGACGGCTCGGTGTGCATCGTGGCGATCGGCAAGATGGTGATCGACGCCGCGAAGGCTGCCGAGGCGATGGCTGCGAGTGGCTTGCAAGCAACCGTGTGGGATGCGCGTTCAGTTGCGCCGCTCGACCCGGAGATGATCGCCGACGCGGCGCGCCATCAGGTGGTGGTCACAGTGGAAGACGGCGTCCGAGACGGCGGCATCGGCATGACGATCGCCGATCAGGTGCATGCAATCGCCTCCAATGTGCAGGTGAGAGTGCTCGGGCTTCCATCGAAGTTCATGCCGCAAGGTTCCGCCGATCGCATCCTTGCCCAACTCGGTCTCAACGCCGATGGCATTGCAGCCGCGGCGCGTCAGGCGTTGAGCGTTTGAAGGTCGAGGGTTTCGACGCAGCGGGCGAGTTGCAGTTTGCGCAGAGGCTCGCCGATGCTGCCGATGCGATCACGCTGCCGCACTACACAAACCGTTCGTTCAGCCTTGATTGGAAGGCAAACAAAACGGAAGTCACCGAGGCCGATCGCGACACAGAGTCGGCGATTGCCGGACTGGTGTTGGCCGAACGACCAGAACACGGCCTGTTCGGCGAGGAGCATGGCTTGGTTGGCAATCCCGCCAGCCCGTGGCGCTGGATCGTCGACCCGATCGACGGCACGTCGAACTTCGTGCGCGGCATCCCGGTATGGGCGACGTTGATCGCGCTGACACACGCCGAACATGGCGCGGTCGTTGGAGTGGTGTCAGCTCCCGCGATGAATCGGCGTTGGTGGGCAGCACACGGTCTCGGCGCGTTCGCCGACGGGCGCGAATGCCACGTGTCGAAGGTTTCACGTCTGGACGAAGCGCAGGTCAGCGTCACGTTCTCCAAAGGCTGGGACTCCTTGGAACTGACCGACAAGCTCGTGCAATTGCAGCAACAGGCATATCGAGCGCGTGGCTTTGGCGACTTCTGGCAGCACATGCTGGTCGCTGAAGGTGCGATAGATCTGGCGATCGACGCTGTAGGCGTGCAGTCCTACGACCTCGCAGCCGTGATGGTTGTGGTCGAGGAAGCTGGCGGCACGTTCACCGATCGCAAGGGCGTGCGCACCTTCGAGAGCGACACCGCCATCTCGTCGAACGGATTGCTCCACGACTGCGCGAGAATCTTGACGTGAGGGAAACAGCATGAGCGAATTCGTCATCCGCAACGCACACCTGGTCGACGGCAGCGGCTCACCTGGGCGCACCGCCGACATTGCAATCGACGGGGCCACGATCACCGCGGTCAAACCGGCGGGCACGATCGGGCGCAGCGATCGATCTGTCGATGCCGACGGCCTGCTACTGACGCCCGGGTTCGTCGACGTGCACACGCACTACGACGCGCAGGCGACGTGGGATCCGTTCGTGACGCCGTCGGGTTGGCACGGCGTGACGACCACGATCATGGGCAACTGTGGAGTTGGCTTCGCACCCGCAGCACCCGATCGTCACGAGTGGCTGATCCAGTTGATGGAGGGCGTCGAAGACATACCCGGCAGCGCACTGACCGAAGGTCTGAAGTGGGGCTGGGAGACCTACCCGGAATACCTCGACGTGCTCGAGCAGTTGCCGCGCGTGATGGACATCGGCTCGTTGATCGGGCACGGCCCATTGCGCGCTTATGTGATGGGCGATCGTGGCGCGGCGAACGAGACGGCGACCGACGACGACATCAGCGGAATGGCGCGACTCGTCGAGCAGGCGCTGCGTGCTGGCGCGTTCGGGTTCAGCACATCGCGCACTCCGATCCATAAAGCGAAGGACGGTGAGTTGGTGCCGGGCACGAACGCCGACGAACGCGAGTTGTTGGGAATCGCTGCTGCGATCCCGGCCGCTGGTCACGGTGTGTTTCAGTTCGCTCCCGATCACGCACTCGTGCCTGTGGATGAGTGGCCATGGATGCGCAAGGTCGCGACGCTTACCGGTCGAACTGTCAGCGTCAACCTCAATCAGCCCGACAAGGCACCGGATCTCTGGCGAGACGTGTTGCGACTGCTCGATGAAGCCAACGACGACGGCCTAGCGATTGTTGCGCAGGTCGCTGGGCGAAGCATCGGCATCTTGTACTGCCTGCAGGGCAGCATCCATCCGCTGATGTTTCATCCCGCGTATCAAGAGATCGCTGCCCTCCCGCTGCCGGAACGACTGGTCGCACTAGCGGAACCCGAGCGTCGCCGACGCATTATCGAGGACGTACCGGACGATGGCGGCATGTTTCGATCGGCCATCATCAAAGGGCTCGGCAAGATCTACTGCGTCGACGACACCAACATCGATTACGAGCCAGCCGCGCAGGACAGCATCGCGGCACAGGCTGCTCGCCGGGGAATACCGGGGATGCAACTGCTGCTCGACCACCTGACATCACTCGGCGGCAACGGGATGGTTTACGCGCCATTCTTCAACTACAGCTACGGCGATCTGTCGTTCACCGAGGCAGTCACTCGGCATCCGCACACTCGCATGGGTCTCAGCGACGGCGGCGCTCATTGCGGCGCGATCTGCGATGGCGGCATGCCCACGTTCATGCTCACCCACTGGACGCGCGATCGCACGCGCGGGCCAAAGCTGTCGCTCGAGCACATCGTCCATCGCCAGACCGCCCAAACTGCGTCGCTCTACGGGCTCAGCGACCGTGGTGTGATCGCGCCCGGAATGCGCGCCGACATGAATCTCATCGACTACGACCGTCTGTCGTTCGAATCGCCGCGCATGGCGTTCGACCTACCCGCTGGCGGTCGTCGTTTGGTGCAGAAGGCAAGCGGCTACGTCGGCACCTGGGTAGCGGGAGTTCAAACCGTCGATCACGACGAGTTCACCGGTGCAACCCCAGGCCGCCTACTACGCGCCGGTCGCAGCTAACAGGCAAGGGTTTCTGGGGCTGAAAAGCCTCAAAACGGGCTCTGGGGCTGGATTGTCTCGGCTTCCGGGACGAATCAGCCCCGGTTCGGCCGGGAAAGATGCGGTGCCCACCGTTGAATGACGCTGCGCAGTCGCTCGGCCACGTCCTCCGGAGCATTCTTCAATTGCCGCCATGTGATGTGGACAATCGTGTAGCCGGCCGCAACGATCTCCGCATTTCGGACCCGATCGAACTCGAATTGGTTCCGATCGAGCCCATGTGAGCCCCAGCCGTCGCATTCGATGACGATGTTCGTTCCGACGACCAGAAAGTCAACTTCGAATCCAACAACGATCGCATGAAATTGCAGTTCGGGCAGACGATACGCGGCTACCACCGAGGCCATGGGCGCTTCGAGGGCACTGTCGGGTGGCAGTTCTTCGTCGAGCCACATTTCCAGCGCACTCCGAAGCGGAGTGATTCCGTGCCGGCCCCGCTTCGCATGGCGAAAGAGCGTCGCGCGGATTGCGGCTGGCGATGCAACCTTCGAACTCAACACAGCGATCATCGCGAGCTCGACCGCTGGCGGGTCGACGGCACCGAGATCGAGCAGCATCCGCATCGGGTTAGTTGTCGGAACTTGGAAACGAAAGATCGGGCGAAGGTCGAGCAAGTCGCGTGGACGGTGAACCACAACGCCGCCGGGCAATGAGTGACGAAGCCGCGACCTTAAGATGACGTCGATCGGATCATCGCCCGGTCGCTCGACTCCCCATAACCAAGCCGAGGTCCGGTGCGAGGTCAACGCATCGTCGCCTGCGGCCCAGGCGGCGGCCAGCGCCCGCTGCGGCAGCGTCGAAGCTGAGCCCCAGAGCCGCACGACGTTCGGATATAACGACTCGACCTGTTCACTCGCAATCGCGCGATACCACGTCGATCTGCTGATGCCCATCGCCTGTGCGGCCGTGGCGTTGATCAATCCGTGATGGCGCAGTGCGAATGAGTCGAGCAAATGCAACTTCACACTGGAACTGGGTACGCGCTCGTCCTTCGAACGGAAATTCGTCGTGGATTTTCGTGTTTTGGGACAATTCAGCCCCAGAAACCGTTGGCTACCCGCCGACTCGATTGCACCCGTTACGGTTCGCACAATGGTCGACGATGTCACTCACTACGACGCCGTTGAGGCGTATTGCGATCAACTGAGCTATCTGCCCGGCGATGTTGTTGGCGTGCATGCGTGGTGCTCTGCCGCTAGCTACGACATCGATGTTCGCCGTTGGGGTGCTGATGTGTGCTGGTCGGCTGAGGGTCTAACTGGCGTCGCCCACGACACTCCAGCTAACGCCGACTCGCACGGTTGTGGATGGCCGGTCGCGGTGAGCATTCCGGTCGCCGCTAACTGGACGAGCGGGATGTACCTGATCACCTTGCGCGCTCACGGCGCGCCCGACGGTCGGGCTGTGTCGTACGCGATGTTCGTAGTGCGCGCTTCCGTCGCCACCCGCAAGGGCGCCGCGCTGCTCGTTATCGCCACCAATACGTACAACGCTTACAACAACTGGGGCGGCCGCAGTTTGTATACGGGTGGGAATCGCGTCTCGTTCGATCGACCGTTTGGCCGCGGCATGTTGGTGCGTCCGCACACCGACCGCGCCGACCGCAAGAGTCCGCCTGTGCACTTCGGCGAGCAACCCGACACCGACGGCGCGGCGTATCAGCAGTACCGCAACGAGCACGGCTACCCCGGCTACATGAGCTCGGCCGGTTGGTGGACATACGAACGCCGCTTCGTCGAGTGGGCAGAGAGCGCCGATATCGAGTTGCACTGCGCTGTGTCCAGCGATCTCGCCAACGACCCCACTGCGCTCGACGGGTACACGCTTGTCGTCGGAGCGGGGCACGACGAGTACTGGTCGGCCGCGCAACGTGAGGCGATCGAGGCGCACGTTGCGCGTGGGGGCAACTACGCGAGCTTCTCGGGCAACACGATGTTCTGGCAGGTGCGCCTCGAAGACGACGGCCGATCGATGGTGTGCCACAAATACAGCGCGCACAAGGTCGATCCGGTTCTTGGCACCGCCAGCGAGCAATCGATGAGTGGTATGTGGGCCGATCCCATCGTCAAGCGGCCGGAGTGGACGATCCTCGGCGCCGGTTCGGCCTTCGGTTTGTACAGCCGCTTCGGGCTGTCGACACCGCGAGGCTCGGGCGCGTTCACCATCTATCGGCACGACCACTGGATGTTCGAAGGCACGGGACTGCGCTACGGCGATCAGCTTGGTCGTGATCACGGAGTCGTCGGGTATGAAACGGTTGGCTGCCGACTCGGACTCGACGACCATCAACTTCCGATCGCGATGCCGTTCCCCGCCGGCGCACTCATGCCGCCACAGATGGAAGTGGTTGCGTTCACGCCGTCATCCAATCTCGGTCAGGGCGACTACCCGGCGTCGATCGCTGCGCTCGGCGATCAGTGCGACCTTGAGTTCATCGCTGAACGCATCTACGGGGTCGTCGATCGCGATTCTCTTGCCCGCGCGCGCTACGGCAACGCGGTGATGCTCACCTGCAAGCCGGCCGGCGAGTCGGGTGGCACGGTCGCGACGATCGGCAGCACCGACTGGGTATACGGCTTGAACGATCCGCTCGTCGCGCAGGTGACGAGCAATGTGATGCGGCGGCTGATCTAGCGCCGAGGCTTTCGTGCCGGGATTCCCGCCCCGCATGAAAACCTCGGATGCCGCGAAAACCGTAGGACCGTCGACACTCCTGACCGGCAGTTAGGCAGTTATCGCAGTTGGTCCGTTGACGAAGCAGAACTCGTTGCCTTCCGGATCCGCCATCACCTGAAAGCCACCGTGTTCGTCGTACACGACTTCACCGACGCGCCGACCCCCAACGGCGACGGCGGTCTCCGCTGCAACGTCGAGATCGTTGACGTCGATATCGAGGTGCACACGGTTCTTGGCCAACTTGTCCTCTGGCACGAGTTGGAACGACACCATGATTCCAGTCGGTGGCTGGAGCGCAACCCATTCGTGACTCTGGCGGACGATGTACCCACCAAGTACGTGTTGCCAGAACTCGGCAAGCGGCATCGGCGCATGGCAATCGATCACCACTTCGTCGAGTCGGCCAATCACAAGTGTTCGCCGCGGGCAGCCCCATAAAGGGCTCCGAAGTCAGTATTCGTCACGGGCGCAGCGTAGAGCGATGCCGTAACGTGTGCCAGATGCCGAGCGACCCGCCCACCGACGCGCAGCAGCCTGCGACTCGTGCGATTACGGCTGGGCGCGCCCACAGTGGCCAGGCGCTGGCGCCAGCGCTGTGGGCCAGCAGTGTGTGGCAGTCGACCGATCTCACCGATGCGAATCGGCGAGCGACAACTTTGCGATCGGGCGAGTTCTACGGCCGCTACGCAAACCCGACCGTCGCCTCGTTCGAAGAAGCGGTCGCTGCGCTAGAGGGCGCCGAGGCATCACTCGCGTTCGGCAGCGGTATGGGCGCGATCAGCACGACAGTGCTCGCGCTGTGCAGCGCTGGCGATCACATCGTCGCCCAACGGCAGCTCTATTCGGCCACGCTCGCGTTCCTGCAGGGGCCGTGTGCGCGCTTTGGCATCGAGGTGACCTTCGTCGACGGCACGCAGCCCGGTGCCTTCGCCGCCGCGTTGCAATCGGGTCGCACGATGCTGGTCATCGCGGAGACACCATCCAATCCACTGCTGGAACTGGTGGACCTCGATGAACTGGGCGCGCTGCGCGGCCCGATCACGCTGGTCGATTCGACATTCGCGACACCACTCGGGCAACAACCACTCGCGCACGGTGTGCACCTGTCGTTGCACTCAGCGACCAAGGGGATCGCCGGTCACAACGACGCGACGCTCGGTGTGATCAGCGGTGATCGCGATCTGCTCGACAGCATCTGGTCGTACAGCGTGTTGCACGGCGCGACGGCCTCACCGTTTGATGCGCTCAACGCGTTGCGCGGCATTCGCACACTGTCGGTACGGACCACCCATCAATCAGCGAGCGCATTGCATATCGCCGAGACGCTGCAGCGCCATCCGGCTGTCAAGGCCGTGCACTACCCAGGCCTGCACAGCCATCGACAGCACGATCTCGCCAAGCGACAGATGGATCACTTCGGCACTGTCCTCACGATCGACCTCGCCGGCGGTCGCAGTGCTGCCGAACACCTCATGGCCAATGTGCACATTGTGCGGCCGGCCACATCGCTCGGAGGCCCCGAGACACTGATCTCGCACCCGCGCACCACAACGCACGCCAGCCTCACCGACGCCGAAGCGGCCGAGCAGGGCGTCGGCCCCGGATTGCTACGCATATCGATCGGGCTAGAAGACCCCGCCGATCTTCTTGCCGACCTCACGAACGCGCTCCCGACTTCCTGATCAAACCCAAACGGAACCAATCGGGCAGTTGAGGACTCTCTCTATCCGCATGGAGCACGCGATGGACTCGATGGACTCGATGGACCCGGATATCCCCCCCCATTGAGGTGAACGACCCGGCCGACGAACCCGCCACACCATTCGACACGCTGTACCACCGCGAGTATCGGGCGATGGTTCGGATGGCGACCGCGCTGGTCGACTACCAAGAAAAGGCCGAAGAGGTCGTGCAGGAAGCGTTCGCGCAGTTGTACATGCGCTACGCGTCGATCGACACGCCGGTTGCGTACTTGCGAGTCAGCGTGCTGAACGGCTGCCGCGGTGTACTGAGGCGGCGTCGACTCGCCCGCGCGTTGCATGCCACATCGCAACGCGATGACGGCACGGGTGAACTCGGCTTCAACCACATGCTCGACGCGGTGCGCCGCCTGCCCACCGCGCAGCGCAACGCCGTCACACTGCGCTACGAGTTGCAACTCACCGACGCAGAGATCGCAAAAACGCTCGGCATTCCGCTGGGCACCGTCAAGTCAACACTCCACCGGGCACTGACCCGCTTACGAACAGAGGTACAGAGATGAATGAATTCGACGACATCGACCGTGCACTAGAAGCCGCGTTCGCAGAACGACCAAGCACGTTGTCTCGTCCATCGCTACGCAACGTGCAGCAGCGAGCCCGCCGTCACCAACGCCAGCGCAGCGCAGGCGTGTTGAGCGCGTGCGCGCTCGTCGGCGTTGGCGGCGTCGCAGTCCTCGCGACACGGTCGCCGTCGAACCAAACCACCATCGGTGAGGGACTCGACGAGACCGGATCCACCATCTGCGATGCCGTGGCTGAGCCGACGGTCTCAACAGTCATCGTTGCTTCAACAGTCGAAGTTTTCGATACGTCGACCATGCCCGACAGCACTGTGTTCAACGCTCTTCCTCCCCCGCCGTACACCGGCCCCGCAACATCGCTCCCGTTGGCCGGGACGACTACATCGCTCGACTACATCGTCGAACCAACGGCTGTTCCGTGGAGCACCGATTTACAGGGCACCTCGTCAACGTCAACGTCAACGTCAACGTCAACGACAACGTCAACGACAACGACAACTGGTTTCGTCGAGACCAACTGCGTCACGGTGTCTGATTCGACCATTCCCGAGGCGACCATTCCTGGCGAGACAACAACCTCGACGTCGCTGCTCGAATCACCGTCCGGCTTCACCAGGACGGGCACGTTGATCCAGGTGGTCAACTGCAGCAACCAAGAAGGCGTCGCCGGCTTCTTGACTTCCATGCTCGCTGAGGAGGGGTTCACGATGGCCGAAGCCGACACGGGCACGATCGACCTGCCGGTGACAAAGGTGATTTACAACGCAGACGATCCCGCCGCGTTTGCGGTTGCTCGGACAGTGGCGCTGTACCTCGGCAATGCGTTGGTCGAACCGAACGGACCAGTCGTTCTCAGTCTGACGGGCACCTGGGCATCCGGTAGCTCGGTGATTGTGTTGCTCGGCGACGACCTCGCTGGCAAAGCCCTCGCCCAGATCGCGGGCCAGACCACGACCGAAGTCACAGTTACAACCGTTCTGATCGACTAACTCTCCAGCAACCCTGAGCTCAGTTCCCGCGGGTGGCGTTTTTGCTGGCGATCTTTTGGCCGTTCTTGATCGCGATCACGTAATAGGTATGCACGTTGTGGAGGTTGGAGTCACACGACGCAGGGACTGTGGTCGAGCCCGACAAAGGAAGTCCCGACTCCCACAGGCCGCCTTCGCTGTCCATCGCCACTGACACGCTGTCGGCGCCGACGACCGTCCAGGAGACGGTGACTGACGGCGGCGGCGGTTGAAAGGTGGCGCTTGGATCGGTGCACGAAGCTGCATTCGACACCGAGAAGCTCGTGATGACTTGGGTCGCCGGAGGATTGGTCGCTGGCGGCTTGGTTGCTGGCGTCGTCGCCAGCGGCTTGGCGGTCGCGGCCGGCGCTGTAGTTGCCGGTGCGGTCGCGGCTGTCGTCGTGGCGCCACTCACCACTGTGGATGTCGTTGTCGACGAGCTAGTCGTCGAGCCAGTATCAGCAGTCGTTGTCTTCGAAGTTGAGCTGCAGCCGGATGCGGCGAGTGCGCCGATCGCCAGCGCGGCAACTGCCGGCCGGAGGAGTTTGCGGAGGTTCGTCATGGCCGCACTCTACGCGAAGGCGAGAAGACAGCAGCGAACGGCCTACTGGTAGAAGGGGTTTTCGCCGCTGGAGTGATCGGTGAGATCGCGAACGTGCTGAATCGCCGAAATCTTCTCGACCACCATCGTCTGCACACCCTCAAGCATCGTCATCTTGCTCATCGAACAACCGTGGCAACCGCCACCCATCGTGAGATAAGCGGTGCCCTCCTTGTCGTGCCCGACGAACGTGACGAAGCCGCCGTGGCTGGCGAGCGCCGGATTGACTTCGCCGACGATCATGGCTTCGATCTGCGCGCTCAGGTCGTCGTCGCGTACCAAGCCCTCAACGGACGGTGCCAGCGGCTTGTTCGGGTTGCGCACAACAAGGCCAGCCGACGACGTGTGATCGAGGGTGGCATCCTGCAGCAGCTCGCGGCTATCGGTCGGGATAATGACCTTCATCGACGCATCATCACCGGTGTGCGTGCGCACCTCGTCGGTGAAGGCGGCCTTCGTTATCGTTTCGAAGCTGAGGTCGTACCGGAACTCTTCGCCGGGCTTACTGATGATCTCAAGGCGCAGCCCAAGGCGGTCGGCGTCGGGCTCGGCATCGCGCAGCGCAACCAGTTCCGTCAGCGCGGCAGGCGTAATCGTGATGATCGGTGCAGGCGCATCGTTCGCGGCAAATGGCGAGGAGACGGCAGCACTGGAACTCATAAACCAACGATACCTGGCCGAGCCCGGCAACACTTTTGCGAAGACACCTGCCACAATTACCGAATGCGTTTTTCACGACTTCTCGCCCTTCTCCCGATCATCGCCCTGGCGGCGTGTTCGGACGGTGCCAAATCCACCTCCTCGGACGAGACGATCAGCGACACCGTTGGCCTCTCGACCATTCCTCCCACCGTGGCGCCGCCGTCGACCATCCCGCCGACCGATGCGCCGACCACGACGATTCCAGAAGTCGTGTTTCCGCTGACGGGCGTTCCCGTCAACGGCAACGCCAACGCGGCGCGGGTTGCACTCGTCGTCAAGATCGACAACTCCCCCGGTGCCATCCCGCAAACCGGCTTCAACGCTGCCGACTTGGTCTATGAGGAAATCGTCAACGACGGCATCACTCGCTTCGCGATGGTTTTCCAGAGCGGCGATAGCGACCCTGTAGGGCCCTGCCGAAGCGGACGGATACAAGACGTCGACCTGTTCGGTTCACTGAACGCACCACTGTTTGCGTGGAGCGGTGGCAACGCGTCGGTGACGCGCGCTGTCGACAACAGCGATCTCGTCAACCTCGGGCCGAACTACGCCCCGGTGTACTTCCGCAGCAAGGCGCATTCGGCGCCGCACAATCTGTACACGAAGACCAGCGAAATCCGTACGTTCGCGCCGCCCGAGTCGCAGCCGCCCGTGCAACAGTTCCAGTACCGAGGGGTCGGCGAACCAGCCGCCGGCGGGCCGAGCACCGGCGTACATCTCGATATGGACAACTACGCGATCGATTGGGCGTGGAACGCGGCAACCGGGTTCTACGAACGGATGCAAGAGGGCAAAGTCCACAAGGACGCCGGCACCGACAGCGTGATCACCACCAACAACGTCGTCGTCCTCGTCATGGTCTACAGAGCCGGCCAGTTCTCGGGCAGCCCCGACGCGCAAAGCGTCGGCCAGGGCGAGGCACTCGTGTTCACCGGCGGCAATTACGTCCACGGCACCTGGACCCGCGCCGATCGACTAGCTCCGTTCACCCTCATCGACGACAGCGGCGCCCCGATTAAATTGTCGACGGGCCGAACGTTCATCGAACTGCCCAGGGTCGACCAAACTTCTCCAGCCGCCTGAATCGTCAGCTCGCTGACTAGGTAGCCTGCCGTCCGTGCAAGACGGCAGCCGCAAAGCAATCATCGCCGCGTTCTTTGCCAACCTCGGAATCGCGATTGCCAAGTTCGTCGGTTTCATTCTCACCGGCTCTGCGAGCTTGCTCGCCGAATCTGGCCACAGTGTTGCCGACACCGGCAATCAGAGCTTGCTGCTGTTCGGCGGCAAACGAGGCAAGCGACCCGCCGATCACGCACATCCGTTTGGCTACGGACCCGAGCGTTACTTCTGGTCGTTCGTCGTGGCTCTCGTGCTGTTCAGCATGGGCGGCCTCTTCGCGCTCTACGAAGGAATTCAGAAGCTCTCGGACCCTCACAAGATCAAAAGTGCCGGGATCGCGTTCGTCATTCTCGGCGTGTCGGTGGCTCTCGAGACATACTCGCTGCGCACCGCCGTCAAGGAAGCAAACCACGTTCGCAACGGCCGCAGTTGGTGGAACTTCATCCGGACGGCCAAGTCCCCAGAGTTGCCAGTCGTGCTGCTCGAAGACATCGGCGCCGAGGCCGGGTTGCTAGTTGCGCTGACTGGTCTCACCGTTGCAGAGGTCACCGGCAACCCGCGTTGGGATGCTGCTGGCTCAATCGCAATCGGGTTGTTGCTGGTCGTCATTGCGATCGTCCTTGCAATCGAGATGAAGGGCCTGCTGATCGGCGAGTCGGCCAGCGACGAGAATCTCGACGCCATCAAGGGAACACTCACCGGCAGCGACAAGGTCCGCAGTCTCATCCACCTGCGAACCATGCACCTCGGCCCGGATTCTTTGCTGGTCGCCGCCAAGGTGGAATTCGAGCCCGACCTCGCTGTTGCAGAACTTGCGAAGGCGATCGACGCGGCGGAAGTCGCGTTGCGCACCGCTGTCCCAATCGCCACGACGATCTACATCGAACCCGATATTCGCCGACAGATCGCGGAATGAACCGCCTCAGAATCGACCGGCACGGCCGGGCCGGCGGCCTGCTCGCGCTGGTTGCCGTCATCGCTGCGTTCAGCATGGGGTCGACCCTGGTGAAGTTGTCGCACACTCACGGCGTCACGGTTGCGTTCTGGCGGATGTGTTTGTGCTCACTGATCTGGTGGGCAATCCTGTGGTTCAGCGAGCACCGGTTTCTGAGGCTTGACGACCTCAAGGCCTCGTTGCTACCCGGAATCGCCTTCGGTGTCAACATCACCGCCTTCTTTGTTGGCGTCACAAAAACGAGTGTCGCGTCGGCCGAATTCACCGGCGCGTTGACTCCACTTCTCGTCGTTCCACTTGGTGCCTACTTCTTCAAGGAACGCTTGCGCCTCAGCGCACTCGCGTTCGGCGTCATCTCGCTGGCCGGACTCGCGATCGTGCTCTTCAACGCTGACCCGAACGGTGAATTCTCGTGGGGCGGAATCGCGTGGATCGGATGCGCGCTTTGTTTGTGGGCGACCTACCTACTCACCAGTCGCGCGTTGCGACAGGGGCGCACCGTCGCCGTGGTGATGGCACACATCACGCCCATCGCCGCACTCGTTGCACTTCCTATCGGGCTGATTGCGTTTCCCGGCGAGCTCACGACATTCACCGTTCGCTCGTGGGTGTTCATCGGCATCCTCGCCGTGCTGACCGGCACCCTCGCTCACGGCCTGATGGTGTTCGCACAAAAGGCCGTGCCCATCGGCATCATCAGCATGTTGCAGGTATCGCAACCGGCGATGGCGGCGCTGTGGTCGGTGTGGTTGCTCGATAGCAGCGTGCGTGCCATCCAGATTCTCGGCATGGCTTTGGTGATTCTTGGTTTGATCGCGGTAACGGTGAAGACGCAGCGCTCTTCGGCACTAGAGTTACTCGCATCCGAAGGGGAGCTTGCAGGAGCAGGCTGAGAGGGTGGCCACCGCCACCGACCCGAGAACCTGATCTGGGTAATGCCAGCGGAGGGAATCAAGATGGGTCAACCAGTCGTCGCAGTGCCAGTCCGTGTGGTAGTTATCGTCGTCGGTGGCGGGCCACTGCCATCGACAGCGATCGAAGCGGTTACCGCCGACTCGTACATCGTCGCCGCCGATAGCGGACTCGACCACGCCGTTGCAGCTGGGTTCGCCCCCGATGCGTTGGTCGGCGATCTCGACAGCATTAGCGCCGCCGGACGTATGTGGGCGTACGAACATGCAATCACCATTGAAGAACACGCGCCGGACAAAGACCTCAGCGACACTGAGCTAGCGATTGCTCACGCGCTGCAGGTCCCCGATGTCCGCGACGCGGTGCTGCTCAGCGGATCGGCGGGACCAGAGCGACGCATCGACCACCTGCTCGCGATCATGCTGGTGCTCGGCCACCCGTCGCTCGGCACGCTGGACAGTGTGCATGCCGTCATCGACACAACCCATTTCCACTTTGTGCATCCTGGCCATTCCTCAATGCTTCCTCTGGACCCGGGCCAACAGTTCTCAATTCTGGCGATGCATGGCCCATGTACCGGCGTCAACATCACCGGTGCCCGCTGGCCCCTTGACAACGCAACACTGACCGCGACGCAAGCTCGCGGACTGAGCAACGAGGCCAGCCTCGACCCCGAAGCGAAACCTCAGGTGTCCGTCGAGACCGGAGTACTGACGGTGGTGATCCCATGAGCGCCAAAGCACTGATCCTGTTGTTGCTCGCGATTCCGATGATCGGTTGCGGCGACGACGCGGACTCGTCGAACGACACTTCAACCGGCACCTCAACGACCGTGACGATGCTGGTCTACGACTCGTTCCCCACCGATGGAACGCCACTGAACGACGCCCTCGCCGACTTCACCAACGAGACAGGCATCAAGGTACGACTACTCAAGGCTGGCGATGCCGGAACGATGGTCACCAAGGCGACACTGACCGCGGGAAACCCGGAGGGCGACGTGATGTGGGGAGTCGACAACACATTGCTGTCTGCCGCCAACGACGCCGAGGTGTTCGAATCGGCTCCTGTGCAGGTCGACTTCGGCGACGTGTGTGTGAACTACGACATCGCCTGGTTCGCCGAGCACGACATTGCGCCGCCGGTCACGCTCGACGATTTGCTCGAGCAGCAATACGCCGACCTACTCGTCGTCGAGAACCCATCATCATCATCGCCCGGACTGGCATTCATGCTGGCGACGATCGCGCGTTACGGCGAGGCGGGGTGGGAGCAGTATTGGGCTGGCCTACGCGACAACGGAGTGGAGGTTGTCGACTCGTGGGACATCGCCTATTACGAGCGTTTCAGCGGGGCCGCGGGCAGCGCGGGTGATCGGCCACTGGTCGTCAGCTACGGCAGCAGTCCCCCTGCAGAAGTTGTGTTCGCTGACCCACCGCGTACCGACGCGCCAACCGGAGTCAGCGCCGAGACTTGCTTTCGCCAGCAGGAATACGCGGGGGTCTTGCGCGGGAGCGACCACCCCAACGAAGCCGCGCAGCTAGTTCAGTTCCTGATCACCGAACGCTTCCAACGCGAACTGCCGTTGACACTGTTCGTTTACCCGGTCAACGACGCGGTCGTGTTACCCGACGTCTTTACGCAGTTCGCGGTGATGCCGGCCGATCCGTTCACAGTCGACCCGAATACGATTGCTGCGCACCGCGAAGATTGGCAGGACCGGTGGAACGAGATCGTGCTGCGCTGACCTTGGACGCAGAGCCAAACACCCTGCCGCGATGGCTCGTGCCAGCGCTCGCGGTGCTGCCAGCGACTTTCCTTGCTGGCCTCTACTTCTGGCCGCTTGGCACTTTGCTGACGCGAGTCATCCAGCCAGATTCGATCGGCGATGCGCTGCAACGCCCAGGCCTGGCTGGCGTGGTCTGGTTCACATTCTGGCAAGCATTGTCGAGCACGGTGTTGACATTGGCAATCGGGTTCGCTCCCGCTTACCTGCTTGCGCGCTACCGCTTCCTTGGCCGACACGCGTTGCTGGCTTTAGTCACCGTCCCTTTCATGCTGCCGACGGTCGTTGTTGGAGCCGCATTCCTTGCGCTGCTGCCAAAGGAGTGGCACGGAACGGCTCAGGCCGTCGTCATCGCACACGTCTTCTTCAATATTGCAGTGGTGGTGCGTCTGGTCGGCGCGATGTGGGCAGTGTTACCGACCGACCTCACCGCCGCCGCCCGCACGCTTGGCGCATCACCGGCGCAAGTGCTGCGTCACGTTGTTCTGCCGCTATTGCGTCCGTCACTGTGGGCCGCGGCAACTGTCGTGTTCCTCTTTACGTTCACGTCGTTCGGTGTCGTGCGCTTGCTCGGCGGACCTGCGCACCCAACACTCGAGGTCGAAATCGTTCGGCGGGCAACACAACTTGGCGACGTCGATGGCGCCGCTGTGCTCTCGCTGCTGCAGTTGTTGGTTCTGGCGATCGCGGTGTGGATCTCGGCACGATTGCAGCGTCGCGGTACACACTCGTTCACCGGTTCGTCGCACTGGCGCCGCGCTCGCTCGCGCCGCGAGCAATGCGCAGTCTTTTGCGTAGCCGCCGCGGTCGCGATCGTGATGTTGCTGCCATTGACAGTCATGGTCAGCCGTTCCCTGCGACTCGGTGGCCGGTGGACGCTCATCGCGTGGCGCGAACTCGGCAGCAGCGAGGTGCGGCCTGGCGTCAGCCTCGGAGTCGACCCGATTGCATCGCTGCTCACATCGTTGCGTTTCGCTGCCGTCGCGGCAGTCATCAGCGTGATCGTTGGCGGTCTAGCTGCGCTTGCTATCGCCGCGGCACGCAGGCGCGGGGCGTTGCTCGACATCGGCCTGATGCTGCCGCTGGGAACGTCGGCAGTAACTGTCGGACTCGGGCTGCTCATCACGTTCGACACCGCGCCGTTCGACTGGCGGGGACGGTGGTGGCTGATTCCACTCGGGCATGCCTTGGTCGCGATCCCATTTGTTGTGCGGGCGGTGCTGCCGGTTCTGCGCGCGATTCCGAGCGACCAGCGTGCCGCGGCGGCGACGCTTGGTGCCAGTCCCGCCCGAGCATGGTTGGCAATCGACGTTCGGCGCGTGCTGCGCCCGCTGGTCGCGGCGAGTGGGCTCGCGGGCGCGATCTCGCTCGGCGAGTTCGGGGCGACCACGCTGCTGACCCGCGCCGGCAGGGAGACGATGCCGATTGCGATCGCACAACTACTCGGCAGGACGGGCGAGTTGCCTCGGGCACAGGGATTCGCGTTAGCGACAATCCTGTTGGTCGCAACGGCTGCCATCATCGTCATCGTGATGGGTGCCGCCGAACGCGAAGGACTATTCGATGCTGACCGTCACTGACGTTGCGGTGCGCTTCGGCGCGCGCCCCATCCTCGATGGGATGTCGTTGGAACTCGCGACCGGTGAAGTCGTTGCGCTCGTCGGACCGTCGGGCGTTGGCAAGAGCACCCTGCTGCGCGTGATCGCTGGCCTACTACGGCCCGATGCGGGCAGCGTGGTGCTGGCCGGCCGCGACATCACGACGCTGCCGACGCATCAGCGCAACATTGGTCTGATGTTCCAGGACGAGCAACTGTTCCCTCACCTTTCAGTCGCACGCAACGTCGGGTTCGGGCTGCGCATGCAGCGGCAGCCACGCGCAACGATCGCGGACCGCGTCGTGGAATTGTTGCAACTCGTCGGACTCGAGGGTTTCGGTGATCGGGCGATCGGCCGGTTGAGTGGTGGCGAAGCGAAGCGCGTCGCGCTCGCACGCGCGCTAGCCCCGCGGCCGGCGGTGCTGTTGCTTGACGAACCGCTCACCGGGCTTGATCGCGAATTGCACGATCGTCTGGTCGTCGACCTGGCAGCCCTGTTGCGCGCAACAGGAACCTCTGCCTTGCTGGTCACGCACGATGCAGAAGAAGCCACTGCGATTGCCGATCGAACCGTCCGGATGGGAACGCAATGAGCGCTCTCGAAGTCGTCGAACTCTCGCCCAACGAGACTCACCCGCTGCGGTTGGCGGTGTTGCGACACGACACTCCGACAAAAGAGGTGTCGTTCGCCGAGGACGACGATCCCGGCGCACTCCACCTCGGCCTTCGTGTCGCTGGCGAGTTGGTGGCAACGTCCACCTGGATTCCGCGGCCGCATAACGATCGGCCAGCAATACAACTGCGAGGCATGGCGACCTCACGTGAACTGCAAGGAACCGGACTCGGCGGTCATCTTCTGGAGGCCGGTTGCCAACGGGCGGCCGAGTCTGGAGCGCAGCTGGTCTGGGCCAGGGCGCGCGATGCTGCGCTGGATTTCTACCAGCGACACGAGTTCGTGATCGAAGGCGAAGGTTTCATCGACGCCACCACCAACCTCCCGCATCACGTAGTCGTTCGTACATTGCCAGTTCGGACATTGCCAGTTCAGACATTGCCAGTCGGCTGACCCGGGTGTGCCCAGTTGCTGGTGGATGCCGCTCACCAGTTCCGTCGAAGCAGCGCAGTTGAGACAGCGCGCGACAAAACTGCGCGCACTGGCGCAGCGACTCAACGGCGTGCGCGTGCTCGATTGCTACCGCGCTGCCGGAACCGACACATGGGTCGGCCCGTCGCCGCAACGCTGTGACGACGCACTGCGCGGAATTCTCGCGACATTGCGGGCGGACGCCGATGCACTGAGCAGGCAGGCACGTCGGTTCGACCGTCTCGCCGACGAAATCGACCAGCGGTCGCGGCTCACCGGACCGCACTGATGGCGCTGCTTGCCTACGACCCTGAACGCCTTGCATACCTCAAGACCCACTTGATTGCTGCTACCGACGAGTTGCGCACAATCCGCACGACCGATCCGGCAGCGGCCGAAGCGATGCAATCGGTAGCAACCATAAGAAACGAGATCGATCAGGTTTGGCTGCCACTCATCACGCGAATTCTCGAGAGCGCTGCGCTCACCGACACATGGTGGTTCTCGCCCGACATCGGTGAGAACCTGCAGGACTCGCTGGTCGCCGTGATGGCCAACGGCTACGGCTGGTCGGTGCAACCTGATCCGCTGAACTATCAAAGGACCGGAGTGACAGCAGCCGAAGCACGCGCGCTCGGCGCAATGCTGAACCAAGCCGACGTGCTGGCGCTTGCTAGCGATCGCGAACAGTTGCGATGGCTCGCGCAACAACTGCTGACCATCGGACAAGATCCAAGTCTCAGCGCCAATTTCCTGGCGAACTTCGACTCATGGCCAACGTTGACCTATGTATTCGGACAAGAACATGCCCAGAACGATCGACCGGATATCACCGTCATCTTCGATGGCTTGATGATGATCTGGACGCACACATTGCCGCCGGATGCGCTCACCGTTGGAAAGTTGGCAACCCTCGATGCGCTGTTGCCGCCGATCGACGATGTCGACCCGTACGTGCAGGCTCTCATGGTGCGGTCGTTACACCCCGATGCACTGACTGCGGCGACGCTCACGTTCGAACTACTGACTCGGTGGCTCGCACTCAAGAACGATTGGCGATTCACGTTCGATCGTCCGGGCCGCCTTCGCACCGGCACCGGCCAAAACGCCGCTGATCTGTTGCTTCCATTGCTGCTAAATGATCCGGCGGCGTGCGTTTGGTTGAGCAAACTAGCGGCGAGCAATCCGGCGATTCTGTTCGAAACACTCAACGACCCCGAGTTGGCGTACCAGGTCGTTCTCACCGGTACTGATCCCGCGAACACGACGTCCCCCGCAGCCGGTCAGGCGGTGCTCGCGATCCTGGACTACTTCCGCATCAACCCCTACACGCGAGCCGGGTTTGATACCGACGGGCACCCTGGTGATTACGGCCAGTTCCTCGGCAGCATGGTCGCGCCATGGCTCTTGCAGTTCACGATGGGCAACAACGACTGGCCAGCGACCGACGGTCGGAAGGCGGCATTATTGCGAGTAGCGCTGCACGACGAGCAGGCCATGGCGCGGTTGATCGCCGATGCCGAACGCATCCGCGTCGGCTTCACACAAACGCTGTCGACCTACGACATTGCGGCCGCCAACCAGGTCGGCGGTTTGCTGAACCTGCTTCTTCAGCTCTCCGTGAACGAACGGGTCGCCGACGAGATGGCCAGTGACGACGACCGCTTGAACTTGCTGTGGACCGTTGTCGGAGTGGCGAGTGCCTTTCTTCCCGGTGGTCCGCTGGTTGGAATTGCCTCAGGAATCGCGCTCACAACAATAAGTAGCAAGCTCAACGAGTACCTCGATCAGCCAGATCCGACTGGCGTTCGTCGAAGTGCCGAACGTGCGATGGACCTTGCGCTGACGCTCGCTGGCGCCGACGCGCTGTCCGGGCTTCACCGGCAGTGGGTCGCCGACGGCAGGGTTCGCGCATCGCATCCGCAGCCACCGGCCGTTCAGGTAACTGCCGTTCAGGTACCGGTTGACGTGCCCGGTGACGACGGGTGGTGTCCATCAGCGGAGTATCACGATGACTTCGACCAATGGCGCCGCGACCTGCCAGGCGGCATCAATGGCGGATTGAGTCGTCAGGCGAACGACCTTCTGGGCGCGTTCATCGGAACGAGTGCAGCACAATCGAATTGCGCGGAGATTGCGGGGTGAACGCCGAGGGTCTGCAGGGCTACGGAATCGGAACGGTTGTTTTCACCAGCACGGTTTCGCCGGATGTGACCTCAATGATGATCTCCAGATCCCAGTCGCCTGACCGCGGAAATGTCACGTCGCCGCTGTAGTGGTTCGCCCCTTCGCCAACAAGTTGCACGGGCGCAATAGGAACCTCTTCGGTAGGAAGCGCGATGCGTGCAGCGGCAGCGGAGACCGGCACAATCGAACCTCCTGGCGGTGTGACGAGAACATGCAGCTCGTTGCTACCGATTGCGCCAGGCCCCAATGTCACTTCAACGATCACCCCGTTGGCCGTCAACTGCGCGGCAAACGGCTGCGCCGCGACCACCCGGGCCGGCGGCAACCCACCCATTCCGGCGGCGAAACCCAGTACAACTACGCCAACAACCGCCTCCACGAGGACAGTGCGCCGAATCGAACTCGACCCGTCGTGCAGCAGCAGCCATCGCGACACGGCAGCGACGGCAAGCAGAATCACCACCAGTGTGACCTTGATCAACAACAGCCGTCCCCAGTCGGTCGCGGCGACGTCGCTAAAGCCGCCAGCCAGCTTCCAAGTCTGCAGCACTCCGGTAACAACGATGAGCGGGACCGAAACTGCGGCTGCGGTCGAGAACCGACGAGCAACTCGCTCGCCACGCGCGCTAGCGATCAAGTCGCGACCGGCAACGAGCAAGGCGGACAGCCCGCCGATCCACACCACGATCGCGCCGAGGTGGACGAAGTCGACAGCAAACCACCACACACGCGGGCTTGATGACTGGGGATGGCCAGCCAATGGAAACGTTGTGATGCTGAGCCCGGCTGCTGCGCCCGATGTTGCTAGCCACCATCGCTGACCGCGCCGATCCCAAAGAATCGCGAGCAGGAGCAGGAACGTCGCAACAACGAAACGCGCGGCCAAAGCGCGCCCGGTGTCGAGCGCGATCACCTCGCGCCACACTGTTGCATCAAATGCGTCGCCGATCGAGCCCGCCGTCGCCTGCGCGCCGAACAACCCAAAGGCCATTAGCGAGCCGATTGAGAACACTGCGGCGGTCGCGCGACAGAACCGACGAGCTAGCGAGCGGTCGCCAGCGATCGACGCACCGCTGAGCAGCCAACCGCCTGCGCCAATCAACGCAACAGCGCCGAGTACCGACAGGAAACGGGCAACTCCGTACGCCCAGCGCACCGACGCTGGCGAGTGCGTACCGGCGCGCACCCGGTCGATGAGCACGTCGCCGCTGCCGCTGTCAGTGGCCGTGCCAACCTGAAAGCTGAACGAACCATCGACGGGGTGACCGTCGGCTGATGTCACTCGCCAGATCACCGCGTACAAGCCGTCAGCAAGTAGTGGCACCGACGCAGACAGGATCGTTGCATCGTCGCCCCGACGCGGCGCATCGATCGCAACCGTGTCGCCGTTGCTGTCAAAGAGGTCAATGCGAGAGACCGCCACCTCGATGTCGTCGTCGAAGTCGAGCACGATCGCTGTCGGCGATTCCTCGAGCACACTGTTGGACGCCGGAATGCTTGATTCCAATGCCGCGTGAGCGAACACCGTGGACGGCGCGCCAAGCACGAGCGCGGCCGTAACGATGCCTGTGAAGATGGCCGCGGCGAGCCTGGGTCGGGTGACGCGCAGCATCAGTAAATGCCGGCTGGCGCGAGGCCGTCGATCGTGGCACGACCCATCAGCCACGCCAGTCGCTGGCGGTCGTCGACAGCGAGTGCCTCGGCAGGCAATGCAGTGAGCCCCATTGGCTTGCGGCTCGCCCACAACATCGTCATCTGATCCAGCTCCAGCCGCACGTAGTCGGACGGCCAATCGTGCCAAGTGAATGCGACCCCACCGTGTACGAAGCCGCAGTCGGCGTGATGCACGACCGTCTCTCGCCAGCGACGAAATGGTAAGTCATTGATCTGTAGCGAGCCGGCCAGCGAGTGGCCGACACCCTCCCAGCCAGCGGGAGTTGTATTGCTCCAAGCGGTTTCGAGACGCTGACATGCCGCAGTTACGTCTGCAACAAGCTCGGCCGCCGAGCGGGCCGCGCCGTCCGCGATGTCGCCGTTGCGGCGCTGTGACCCGCCCGGATACTGCTCGCCGACCGCGCCTTGGTTCGCGGCATCAATCATCGAAACGAAGCCATCGGCGTTGCGTGCGATGTGGGTGAGGACGTGCCCAATCGTCCAATCGGGGAGCAGGGACGGAGACCGGGCTTCCTCGTCGGTGAGGAATTCCAAACTTGCCAGCAAGCGCCCTTGCGCAGCAACGGCGCCGCCTATATCGCGTTCGAGCGGGTTCATCGTCGCTCACGGTATCCGGCTGGCTACCTTGTAGTCATGCAGATCGCAATGGTCGGATTGGGCAGAATGGGCGCCAACATGGTTCGCCGGTTGCAGTTGGCGGGGCACGAATGTGTCGCCTACGACGTCAACGACGCTGCCGTCGCCACGATGGAGTCCGAGGGTGCCCGCGGAGCGCGCACGCCACAAGAGGTCGTCGACGCATTGGCGACACCTCGACACATCTGGTTAATGGTGCCAGCCGCTTTCGTCGGCGACACGATTGCCGCCTTCGAGCCCCTGCTGTCACCAGGCGACACGCTGATCGATGGCGGCAACTCGTGGTACCGCGACGACGTCGATCGTTCCGCTCCGCTCGCGGCGAAGGGCATCAACTACCTCGACGTCGGTACCAGTGGCGGTGTGTTCGGCTTGGAGCGCGGCTACTGCCTGATGGTTGGTGGCCCCGAGACATCCGTAACACAACTCACGCCTGTGTTCGATGCACTCGCGCCAGGAATCGATGCCGCTGCGCGCACACCCGGCCGCAAGGGCGAGCCGACAAACGAAGAACGCGGATGGTTGCATTGCGGGCCGAGTGGCGCCGGCCACTTCGTGAAGATGGTGCACAACGGCATCGAGTACGGCTTAATGGCCGCGTATGCCGAAGGTCTCAACGTGCTCGCCAATGCCAACGTTGGTAGTGACTCGCACCCAAAGAATGCCGAGACGGCACCACTCACGGACCCGCAGTACTACCAGTACGACATCGACCTGGCCTCGGTCGCTGAGGTGTGGCGGCGGGGCAGCGTCGTCAGCAGTTGGTTGCTCGATCTCACCGCGCAGGCGCTTCACGCAGACCCGCAACTGAGCGGATTCCAAGGCAAAGTCAGCGACAGCGGCGAGGGTCGCTGGACGTTGCATGCAGCCATCGATGAGGGCGTCCCGGTGCCGACGATCGCGGCCTCGCTGTGGGATCGCTTCTATTCACGCGATCGCGGCGACGTTGCACACAAGGTGCTGTCGGCGATGCGCCATGGCTTTGGTGGTCACGCCGAAGTACAAGCTAACGACAAGGGCACGAAATGAGCGCCGGTCCGCAGCCGGTTGCCGATGCGCTGGTGCTGTTCGGCGCGACGGGCGACCTGAGCAAGAAGAAGCTGTTCCCCGCGCTGTATCACATGGAGGACCACGGCAAGCTGAACGTGCCGGTGGTTGGTGTCGCGCGCAGCGATTGGAGCGACGCCGCCTTTTGCGAGCACGCGCACGACTCGATCCTCGCGGCGATACCCGAGGCAAAGGCTGCCGTGATCGACAAGTTGCTTGCGCGCCTCGATTTGATTCAAGGTGATTACGCCGACCCGAAGACGTGGGCCAACTTGGCCAAGACACTCAAGAAGCACAAGAGCGAGCAAGCAGTATTTTATATGGCGATTCCGCCCTCGATGTTCCCAACGGTCGCGCAGTCGCTCGCTTCGGTAGGGCTCAACGAGCGCGGCCGCATCGTCGTCGAGAAGCCGTTCGGGCGAGATGTCGCAAGCGCCAACGAGTTGAACGTGACGCTGCACGCAATCTTTCCAGAGGAACGCATTTTCCGTATCGACCATTACCTCGGCAAGGAAAGCGTCGAAGATTTGCTCGTGTTCCGGTTCAGCAACACGTTGCTCGAGCCGGTGTGGAATCGAAACTACGTGCGCAGCGTGCAGATCACGATGAGTGAAACGATTGGCGTCGAGGGCCGCGGCTCGTTCTACGACGGCGTCGGCACGATACGCGACGTGTTGCAGAACCATCTGTTGCAGGTGCTTGCGCTGGTCGCGATGGAGCCGCCGGTCGGCCCGGAAAGCAGCTTTTTGCAAGACGAAAAGGCGAAGGTGTTCGCGGCCATGCGCCCGGTCGATCCTGAGGCGATGGTGCGCGGACAGTACGTCGGTTATCGGGAGGAGGAAGGTGTGGCCCCCGACTCGAGTGTCGAAACGTTTGTCGCTGCAAAGCTCGAGATCGATTCTTGGCGTTGGGGCGGTGTGCCCTGGTATGTGCGTTGCGGCAAGGCACTCACCGCCAACGCCACCGAGGTAGTGGTCGAGTTCCGCGAACCGCCAGCCCTCTTGTTCGACGAAGCTGGCGGCCCAGAGCCCGAACGCAACCTCGTTCGCTTTCGACTCGGTAAGCAGGATGGCGTCACATTCACGCTGCAGGCCAAGACCCCCGGGCAACACCTCGATAGTCAGCAGGTCGATGTTTCGGTCGACTTTGCCGCTGCGCTCGGTGAGCGACGCGACGCGTACGAGCGACTACTGGGCGACGCACTCGCTGGCGAGCCTCGCCGCTTTGCTCGCGAAGACATCGTCGAGCAAACGTGGCGGGTTGTCCAACCAGCACTCGACAGCGCAGCCGGTGCTGGCAGTGTTGTACACCCCTACTTCCGCGGCTCGTGGGGTCCGGCAGAGGCCGAACGAATCCTCGGCGGCGATACCTGGTACCTACCTGCGACTTGAGCGATGCGGGATCACGATGGGCGTGCCATCGTCCTCGTAATGCACGCGCACGTTGACGCCGTAGAACTCGCTGAGAATCTCCGCACGCAAGACATCGGCCGGAGTCCCTTCGGCGACAAGCCTGCCCTCGTGCAGCAACGCCAGGCGATCGGCGTAGAGGCCAGCGAGCGTCAGGTCGTGCATCGCCGATACCACCGTCAACCCCCGCTCGCACCGCAAGCGATCAACGAGCTCAAGCGCTTTCTGCTGATGGCCGATGTCGAGCGCACTGGTCGGTTCATCGAGCAGCAGAATGGGCGACCCCTGCGCTACCGCCCGTGCAATGACAGTTCGTTGGCGCTCACCGCCGCTCAGTGTCTCGAGGCGACGGTGCGCGAAGTCGGCAAGATCGAGCTGGGACAGCACATCGGCAGCCAGTCGGCGGTCGTTGGCGGATGCGACGCCGAAGTAGCTGATGAAGGGGCTACGACCCAACAGCACATACTCGCCAACCATCATGTCGGCGGGAAGCACAGGAACCTGCGGCACGAAAGCGATGGCCCGCGCGCGACCGCGAGTTGACATCGTCGAGGTGTCGACGCCTCCGACGGCCACAGATCCACCGTGATCAACAAGTCCGCAGGTTGAACGCAACGCGCTTGACTTGCCAGCACCGTTTGGCCCGATCAGGCAAAGCCAACCACCAGCGGGCACCGAGAGCGTCAGCGGCTGCACCGCGACTTGACCGTCGTAGCTGACGGTGAGGTCAGTGAAGTCGAGTTCGCTCATACCGTCGCCCGACGAGTGCGTAGCAGCACCATGAAAAACGGGGCGCCGCAGAAGGCGGTGACAACACCAAGCGGCGTTTCGGCTGGATTCTGCAGCATCCGGCCGGGGATGTCAGCGAGGATAAGAAAGGCCGCGCCGACCGCGATACTGATCGGCAGCACCCGACGGTACGAACCGCCGCAAACCATACGCACGGCGTGCGGCACGACGATGCCGACAAACGCAATCAGCCCGCTGACGCTGACGACCGCGGCGGTGCCAATCGTCGCTGCAGCGACAACGACAATGCGCACGCGACGCACATTGAGGCCAAGGGTGAGCGCTTCATCGTCGCCGACGCGAAACACATCAAGGTGGCGTCGGTGAGCGAGCAACACCGCGCCGCTGACGACGACATACGGCAGTATCAGCCGTACATCGTGCCAACTGGCCTTGACCAACGAACCGAGTAGCCAGTTGTACACAGTACGAATTACGCCGTCGCTCGATCGCTGCAGCACGAAAGCTTGAATCGCGGATGTGAGCGAGGCGACAGCGACGCCTGCGAGCACGAGCGACGTCGAGGTGCGCATCGAACCAAAGGCTGCGCCAGCGAGGTAGGTAATCGTGACAGCCGCGATGGCGCCGAGAAATGCGGCGAGAGGAAGCGGATCCACGATCCAATCGCTGGTCGCCGCGCGACCGAAGGCGATCACAATCGTTGCGCCGAGGCCCGCGCCGCCGGCGGCACCCAGTAGGTAGGGATCGACGAGTGGGTTACGAAACACGCCCTGGTAGGACGCACCAGCCAACGACAGCATTGCGCCCACTAACGCAGCGAGGGCGACGCGCGGCATGCGGACGTTCCAGATGATGTTCCAGTTCGCCGATGACAGCGTTCCGGCTGGCCCGACCATCACACCAAGCACGACGGCCGCCGCGAGTAAAAGCAGGGCTGCACTGAGCCACACCCACCCGCGGCGGTACGTCGTCATGGGACTTGCTACGCCGAAACGAGCGCTAGCGCGGCGGAGACAGCATTGATGTAGTCGATGATGCGCGGCCCCCAGCGCGAGGCGATGTCATCGTCCATCGCGATGACGTTGCCATTCGCGACAGCCGGGATCGCATCCCAGCCCGGTCGAGCAGCAACTGTTGCTGGCGATTCGCCGGCGTACTTGGTATCGGCGAGGAAGATCAGGTCGGGTGCCGACGAGATGATGTACTCCGCGTTCAGTTGCGGATAGTCATTTCCCGGCTCGACACCGTCTGCGATGTTGGTCAAACCAAACAGCGTGTACACCTGGCCGATGAACGACCCGCTGGTCACGCTGTACAGCGTCGCGTCGAGTTCGTGGAAGATCGACAACGATTCGGTCACTGCCGGAACTGTCGCGAGCGCCGCCTCGATATCGGCCTGCATCTGCCCGACCAATTCGACCGCTTCACCGATGTGGCCGGTCGCCGCGCCGAGTTGTTCGATCTGTGTGTACAAATCGCCGAACGTGGGCGGTGCGAGTGCGACGAACACGGGGATGCCGAGTGCTTCCAGCTGTTCTTGGACCGACGTGCTCTCCATCACAACCAGGTCGGGCTCCAACGCGGCGATTGCCTCGACGTTGGGCTCGAAGCCTGACAGGTCGTGCGGCAACTCCAGCGCCTCTGCCGGGTAGTCGCTGTATTGATCGACGGCGATCACCTGATCGCCAGCACCAATCGCAAACAACATTTCGGTCGACGAAGGCGACAGGCTGATGATGGCCTTGGGTGCATCGTCGGCAGCTTCGGTGGTTGTTGACTCCGCCGCCGTTGAACCGCTGGTATCGGCCGACTTGCCGTTATCGCTACTGCCATCGTCGCCGCATGCAGCCGATGTGAGTAGCAGTGCCGTCAAAGCGGCTAATGAACTGAACCGTTTCATGGATCAATCCTCCGTTTCTCCGGAGGAGATCGTCCTCCGGTTCAGGAGGACAAGATGGATTCCGGCGGTAACCGCCGCGAACCGCCCTTGCCTCGAGGGTATGGGTTACGGACATGGCGCCAGGCGACCGGACTTGTCGTGTAGCGCTTCCTCAAAGACCTCGAAGAGCAACTCACGAACCACCGTTGCGGGACAGTGCCGGGTTCTCACCGGCTTCGCTGAACACCATGCTGATTCATTGCGTCTCGCCGCTATTGCGGTCTGACGGGGCAACCATAGCGCCGCAATTGCATATGCTCGCAACCTCCATGAGTGATGCGACCCCCGACGAAACGACAAAAGCTCTTGCCGACGACCCGCGGCCCGACGGCCTTCGCCGCGCCGAGTCATTGGTGCTGGTCAACACCGGCAACGGCAAGGGCAAGAGCTCCGCCGCATTTGGTGTCATGTTGCGCGCGGTCGCAAGGCAATGGAATGTCGCGGTCCTGCAATTCGTGAAGAGCAGTCAGTGGAAAGTCGGCGAGGAAACGATCGGCCTGCAGTTAGGCGTCGACTGGCGCACGCTCGGCACCGGTTTCACTTGGGACTCAGAGAACCTCGACCACGACATCGCGCTTGCTCGCGAGTCGTGGGCACAGGCGGCCGCCGTCATTGCCGCTGGCGAGCACCAGCTCGTCATCCTCGACGAGCTCACCTATCTGTGCACATGGGGATGGGTCGACACTGCCGAAGTCGTCGCCGCTATCGTCAATCGCCCGCAGCACGTCTCGTTGGTCATTACCGGCCGCGACGCTCCACAAGAAATCATCGACGTCGCCGACACCGTCACCGAGATGCGCGAGGTCAAGCACGCCTACGCGGCCGGCATCAACGCCAAACGCGGCATCGACTACTAGCCGCGAAGGGTTGCCATGCGCGAGACAATCTCGCGTAGGATTGTCGAGCTGGTGGCGAAGTTCAGACGAGCGAAACCAATTCCTTCGCTTCCAAAGTTCGGACCTTCGCTCAGCCGCACGCCCGCCGCAAGAAAACTTTGCGACGGATCGTCGCCCAGTCCTTCGCCATCAAACTCAAGTGCACGACAGTCGAGCCACGCCAAGTACGTGGCAGCCGGCGGAACGTAGCCAACGTCCGGCAACTGTTCGGCGAGCAACTCGGCCAACAGCAGCCGTTGCCGTCCGAGATGCGCAGTTACTGCGGTCAGCCACTCGTCGCCATCGCGCCACGCCGCTTCCACCGCGACTGCGGCCATCAGATTCGTCGCGCCCAGAATGTGCTCGGGCAGCGCGTCTGCGCCCTTGCGCGCGCGGGGCGAACCGAAGTGGGCGATTGCATAGCGCATGCCAGCAAGGTTGAAGGCTTTCGAAGCCGCGTGGATGGTGACAGTGCGATCCGGCGCAAACAACGCGATCGGGCGGTGGACGAACGGTGCATAGATGAGATCAGCGTGGATCTCGTCGGAAATGATCAGCAGGTCGTGCCGTTCGGCGAGCGCGGAGATGGTGCGCAGTTCGGCTTCCGGGAACACGTGGCCGGTGGGATTCTGCGGATTGCACAGCAACAGCACCTTGGCTGGCTGGGCGCGCAGTGTGGCTTCGAGTTCGTCGTAGTCGAATGACCAACCGGTGGGCGACGACTCCGTGCGCTGCGCGCGCAACGGCACAACACGGCACCCGCTGGCATCGATGCTGTTGAAGAACGGCGGGTATCCAGGCGTGTGCACAACCACGCCATCACCGGGCGACGTGCAGGTATGCAGCACTAACTGGATCACCTGCACAACATCGTTGAACTCACGCGTCTCGGCTGCGTCGATGTTCCAGCCGTAACGGGCAGCACAACGTTCGATGAAGGCATCGGTTGCGCCTGACCCGCCAATGATGGTGCGCCAGTCGGGGTACCCCAGATCTGCCGTTTCAATTGCCCGCGTCAACGCGGCCGTTATCGCTGGCGCTGGAGCGAAATCCATGTCGGCCACCCATGCTGCAATCGCTTCGGGCGTGCGGTTCCATTTAGCGCCCGGCTTGGTGTGCAGCCAGTCCAGCGAGATGGACTCGAAGTCGTATGGCAACGACGTCACGCCACGACCCATTCGTGGATTCGGCGAATACCTTCCTGCATGTCGTCGTCGGCCATTGCAAAGCTGAACCGCGCGTAACCAGGCGTTCCGAACGCTTCGCCGGGTACGAACGCAACCTTCGCCTGGCCGAGGATTGCGTCGGCGAGTTCCAGCGTGTTGTTGGCAACCGTGCCGTTCGGGCCGAGTGGTTTGCCGAGCAAGGCCGAGAAGTTCGGATAACAGTAGAAGGCGCCCTGCGGAACGATCGCGTTGACGCCGGGAATCTCGTTCAGCATGCGGTGCATCGTGATCGCGCGGCGTGCAAAGGCCTCGCGCATCATCGCAACTGCCGAAAGGTCGCCACTCACCGCGGTGAGCGCGGCTGCTTGGGCGACGTTGTTGACGTTTGAGGTGCTGTGCGACTGAAAGTTGATCGCGGCCTTCATCACGTCGGGAGGTCCGATCAACCATCCAACGCGCCAACCGGTCATCGCATAGGTCTTCGCGACACCGTTGACGATGAGGCATTGTTCGGCCAACTCTGGAACGACCGTCGGCATGGAGACAAACTTGTTGTCGCCGAAAACGAGGTGTTCGTAGATCTCGTCGGTCAGCACCCACACGCCGTTGTCGACCGCCCAGCGCCCGATCGCGATCACTTCCTCTGGGGTGTAGACGGCGCCACTCGGGTTGTCGGGGCTGACGAACAGTAAGGCCTTGGTCCGCGGCGTGAGCGCGGCATCGAGTTGTTCGACGGTGACTTTGAATCCACTGTGCTCGTCGGTCTGCACAACAACCGGCACGCCGCCAGCCAACGTGATTGATTCGGGATATGTGGTCCAGTACGGCGCCGGACAGATCACCTCGTCACCGGGATCGCAGAGCGCGGCAAACGCTGTGAAGACCGCGTGCTTGCCACCGTTGGTCACCAGTACCTGGCTGGCTTGGCACTGGAAACCACTGTCGCGCAACGTCTTCGCGGCGATCGCCTCGCGCAGTTCGGGTAAGCCTGCAGCCGGGGTGTACTTGTGCGACTTCGGGTCGCGACACGCACGCGCCGCGGCTTCGACGATGTTCTCGGGCGTTGGGAAGTCCGGCTCGCCAGCGCCAAAACCGATGATCCTCTCGCCGCCATCCTTCAACGCCTGGGCTTGCAGCGCCTTCGCTTTGGCATCAACCGCAAGCGTTGCCGACTCGGCAATCGCTGCCAGACGGGCTGACGTTCGCTTGACGGTTCGGGCAACAGTTCGTTTCACGGACCGATTCTACGGCTGGGCTGTTGCTCGGCCCTATGAATTGGCAAACTGACATTGTGAAAGTGCTGACCACGGCTTTTGAGGACCTTGGAAAGCTCAACCGACCGATCATGGTGCTTGCACTACGCGGCTGGTTCGACATCGCGGAAGTCGCCACCGACGCAGTCGAGACGCTGGCGGCCGACCGCGTCACTCCGATTGTCGCCGCCATCGACCCAGATCCGTTCTTCGACTTCACGCAGGAACGGCCGTCTGTCGTGTTCGACGACGCAGAGTTGCGTCAGATCAATTGGCCGGAAAACGAGTTCCGTGTCGCTCGCTTTCCCGACAGCGCGCACGACCTCGTACTGCTCGCTGGCGTCGAGCCGCACTTACGGTACGCGACCTTTGCCGATGCGATCATCGAGGTCGCAATCGAATTGGGTTGCGAAGTGGTCGTTACAGTCGGCGCCGCGCCAGAGGCCGTGCCGCATTCGCGCCCACCACAGGTCGTCGGCAGCAGCACCACCGTCGGCCTCGCTCGCGCACTCGGACTTGGCCGCCCGAAGTACGAGGGCGTCACCGGTCTCGTCGGCGTGCTCCAGGAACGACTCGAACGCGCTGGCATCCCAGCCGTCTCGTTGCGCGTCGGAGTGCCGCACTATCTCGGCAACGCCAAGCATCCGCAGTCGTCGGCAGCGTTGCTCGGACACCTGGAGCATGTGCTCGGTATTTCCACGCCGCACGCCGCGCTCGCAGAAGATGCCATGCGCTGGCGCGGCCTGCACGACGAGGCCGTCGCCGAGGATGAACAGGCAGCGAAGTACGTAGAGCTGCTCGAGATCGAATACGACAAGCGCCTGGAAGCCGCCATCCCGAGCGCCGACGACCTCGCCGCCGAATTCGAGAAGTTCCTCCGCGAGCAACGCGAAGACTGAAGGAGCTCTGACTGTTCGGGTGCTAGCCACCTATTCGATGAGCTTCGCCGCGGTGCAGAAACACGTCGCGGTTCTTGAACGAGCAGAGCTCATCACCAAGCAACGAAGCGGCCGCGAGCAACTAGTGCGAGCCAACATCGATGCCGTGCGCGATGCGGCGCGTGTGCTTGAGCACTTCGAAGAACTTTGGCGCGGCCGGATCGAACGATTCGGTGACCTGCGAGCGTTGGTGGGGACCGCCCACGCACCCGGCAACATTTGTCGACTTCGATCTCAAGCCCGGCGGCGACGTCAACTACTACATGACAAGCTCAGAGGGCAACCGCTATCACGGCTGGTGGCAATTCATCGCCATCAACGCGCCGAAGAGTCTTGAGTTCAAAGCCGGCTTCTCCGACGACAGCGCAGTGCCCAAGCCCGACATGCCAACTTCAACGGTCGTGGTCTCACTCAGCGAGCTAACGAGCGGTGGCACTGTCACGGACTGCTCGCCTAGCGCGGATCGTTCAACAAGCGAATCACCTGCGCCCATGCGTCGGACGCGGGATCGATGAGGTCGAAGTGATCCTCATCAGCGATGTCGACAACTGTGACGTCGCCGATGGGGGTCGGCACCGCGAACCGAGCCGGCACGATGTCGTCAAGCGCCCCGCGCACAACGAACAGTGGCACACCCGCCGCCGCGGTCGGCGTCGCAATCGCATACTCGTCGGGCAGGTCGCTGGCAGCGCCACCCATGAAGTCGGTGACTGCGCCCGACCCAACCTGTGCTCCATCACCCGCAGCCAAGTCGAATACGGGGCCGAGCCCGATCGCGAGTCGCGGCACAACGAGCGGATCCGCGCCGGGCGCGCCTGCGGGAAGCGCCGATCGACTGCCAGCCCACAACGAAAGGTGACCGCCAGCGGAGTGGCCGATCAGCACCACGTCGTTGAGATTGACGGCGACCGACACCGTTGCGAGTAGATCGATCGCGGCCGCTACATCGAGAAGCGTTTCCGGGTAACCGCCACCGGAGCCAACGCGGCGGTATTCGATGTTGAGCACCGCAAATCCGCGTGCAATCAGGTCCTCGGCGAGCGGGTTCATCAGGTCGAGCCCGTACTGCGCGCGCCAGAAACCGCCGTGGATCAAAACAACCACCGGCAGCGCTGTGCTGGTGTTGGTCGGTAGCCAAAGGTCGACGAACTGCGAAGGATCGTCGCCGTACGTAATGCGCTGCGGATTGTTGGTTGTTCCCACTTCAGCTACCTCCGGCGTCGACGAGCATGAAGTCGGAACCATTGCAAGCAACGCCGTCAGCGCAACTGCGTATCGCGTTCTCACTAGCGAGCCGATGTGAAGCCACTGATGTGCAGCTTCTCACTGATCGCGGCACGGTGATCCGCCCCCTCCTCAGAGAAGCGCGCCCCGGTTCCGTCGGCGACTCTCGTCATCATCTCGAAGTTGGCCACCACCGCCGCCGCGTCGATCATGAAGGTCTCGCCAGCGCAGGCGACCAATGCTTGGCGAGCCTTAACGAGCGCCTCCTCCGCCACTCCCGCGACTGCGTCGGTGAACGCGATGAGCTCGGCGCCATGCGGCACGCCCGCGTCGCGTTCACTCTCGGCAATCGCGTCGATGTCGGCGGGGCTTCCAGATTTGTTGCTGCTCCAACTGAGCATGCTGGCGTGTGACGTCGTTCAAAAGAAGCATTCGCGTATCAGCGACAGGCGCGCCGCAACCAACTCCATCTGTGGTCGGCTCAGCGTGCCGCGGTTCCACAGCGGGTCGTCCATCTGCCGATCGCTCATGTACTGCGCGCCGGCGAGTCGCCACAGGTTGTCCCACTCGTCGGGCAAGGCGCTGAGCGCTTGCACCACCGAAGCCACCTTGTCGGCTGGCGCGGCCACCGGCACCCAATTCAGCTTTGCTGGCGCCAGCTCAGTGGCTTCGCGACCCGTCGGCTCGCCAGCGATCGGTGCCGGCAAACCCGGCACCGTCACCCCCGCAGCGCGAGCGAACGCGACCGGCGGGATGGTCGCGATCACGACACCGACAATCTCGACCCAATCCAAGGGATGCATTCCCTCGGTGATGATCTGCTCGTACCACTGCTCGGTGATCGTGCCGGCATGGCGCGCAAGCCGATACGCAACATCGAGAGCGGGATCGTCGAACGGTCGCACCCACGGCGGTGATGGCTCGACTGCCAGGTACGCATCGTGCGCGACCTTCGCAATCTGCACGCGTCGCGCGGCGGTGAGCCGAGCGCCGGGAGACGCCACATGCGCCAACGAAAGGCGATGCGCTTCTACGAGGTCGTCACGCACGATCACGTCAGCCGCCGGAGACGTCGGCGACCTTTTGCTTGCCAGCGCCGAGGAACGGCATCATCCCGCGCAGACGAGCGCCGACTTCTTCGATTTGGTGCGTGCGGTCTGCTTCGCGCAGGGCGTTGAACTTGTGGCGACCGCTCTCGCTCTCGGCGACCCACTCCTTGGCGAACTTGCCGGATTGGATTTCCTTGAGGATCTTCTTCATCTCGGCCTTGGTCTTCGCATTGACGATGCGCGACCCGCGCGTGACGTCGCCGTACTCGGCGGTGTCGCTGATGCTGTAGCGCATACCGGCGATGCCTTCCTCGTACATCAGGTCGACGATCAGCTTGACCTCGTGCAAGCACTCGAAGTACGCCATCTCGGGCTGATATCCGGCCTCAACAAGCGTTTCGAAACCGGCACGCACGAGCGAGGTCAGCCCCCCACACAGCACGACCTGCTCGCCGAACAAATCGGTCTCGGTCTCTTCGCTGAACGTGGTCTCAATGACTCCCGCGCGCGCACCGCCGATTGCTTCGGCATATGACAGCGCCAGAGCGTGCGCGCCGCCCGTTGCGTCTTGGTGCACGGCGATCAGGCACGGAACGCCTCCGCCCTCGGTGTACGTGCGGCGCACGAGGTGGCCGGGACCCTTCGGCGCGATCATGATCACGTCGACGGACTTCGGCGGACGAATGCGCTTGAAGCGAATATTGAAGCCGTGAGCGAACGCGATTGCTTTGCCCTTGCGCATGTGCGGCTTGATGAACTCTTCGTAAGTCGCCTTTTGCTCGGTGTCGGGCATCGTCATCATGATCACGTTCGCCCACTTGGCGGCGGCGGCGAGATCCATCACCTTCAGACCAGCGGCTGTGGCCTTGTCGGCCGATTTACTGCCCTCACGCAGGCCGACGACAACCTCAACGCCCGACTCCTTCAGGTTCAGCGCATGCGCGTGACCCTGTGAGCCGTAGCCAATGATGGCAACCTTGCGACTGCGAATGATCGACGGATCGGCGTCCGCCTCGTAGTACATCTTTGCGGCCATGTCAGCCAACCTTCCTGTCTAGTTTGGCGAGTCTTTCGAGTTTGGGTAGGGCGACACGCCCGGTGCGCTGCATCTCCACGATGCCATATTCGGTGAGCAATTCCACGAAGTCGTCCAACTTGTCGGGGTGGCCGTCCAACGAAACAGTGATTGCCTCGACTCCGACAGCGAGGATTTTGCCTTCGAAGATGTTGACCAGTTCGACGACCTGGCCTCGCTTATCGCCGGTCGCGCGGATCGTCGCCAGCAGCAACTCGCGCTCGACACTGCTGCGCGGGTCGAGCTCGCTGATCTTGACGACTTCGACCAACTTGAACAGCTGTTTGACGATCTGCTCGAGCGACGTCACTTCTAGGTCGACGACGATAGTGATGCGGCTGAAGCCATCCTGCTCAGCGGGGGCGACGGCGAGGCTGAAGATGTTGTAGCCGCGACGCGCGAACAGACCGGACAGGCGCGCGAGCACGCCAGGGCGGTTCTGCACCAAGACCGAAAGGATGTGGTGATGAATCTCGCTCACTTCAGCGCTCCGCGGTTGGCCTGCTGTGCACCTGGCAGCAGCAGATCGTCGTTGCTGAATCCGGCGGGCACCATCGGGAACACTTTCTCGCGGGCGTCGACGCGGAAGTCGACGACAACCGGACGATCGTCGACGCTGTTCGCCTTGTCGATCGCCGGCTGCACTTCCTCGGGGCTATCGACACGAATGCCGACGCAACCCATCGCTTCCGCCCACTTCACGAAGTCGGGCACCTCTGGCGAGAGGTACACCTCGCTATAGCGCTCGTCGTAGAACATTTCCTGCCATTGGCGCACCATGCCGAGGTAGCTGTTGTTCAGAATCGCCACCTTGATCGGAATGCGCTCAACGCTGGCCGTGACCAATTCCTGGGCAGTCATCTGGAAGCAGCCATCGCCATCGACAGCCCACACCGTGCGATCGGGGCAGCCGACCTTGGCGCCGATCGCGGCCGGAACACAGAACCCCATCGTCCCGAGACCACCGGAGTTGACCCACGTGTACGGCTCGTTGAACTTCCAGTACTGACTGCTCCACATCTGGTGCTGCCCGACGCCGCTGACGAGAATCGTTCCCTCCGGCGCGTTGTCACGTAACTGCTCAAGACAGAACTGCGGCTTCAACGCTTCACCGGGTTCGCTCGGTTCGTAGTGCAGCGGGAACTGCTCTTGCCAGCCGCTGATACGACTCTTCCACGCGCTGATATCGGCTTGCACAGTGCCGCCTTGCAGCAGGTCCTTGATCGCCTTGATGAGTTCTTCGATCACTAACTTGCAGTCACCGACGATCGGCACATCGGGCTTGCGCACCTTGCCCTGCTCGGCAGGGTCGATATCGACGTGAATCACTTTCGCGTCCGGCGCGAAGTTCGGGATCTTGCCGGTGATGCGGTCGTCGAAACGAGCGCCGAGCGCGACCAGCAAGTCGCTGCGCTGCATGGCGGTGACCGCGGTGGCGTTGCCGTGCATGCCGGGCATGCCGAGACACAACGGATGGTCGTCCGGGAACGCGCCGCGCGCCATCAACGTCGTGACGACGTGTATGCCGGTGAGTTCAGCCAGTTCGCGCAGTGCCTCCGCGGCGCGTGCCTTCAGAACGCCGCCGCCGACATAGAGCACTGGCCGCTCGCTGCTGAGGATCAGCTTTGCCGCCTCCTTAATCATGCGCGGGTGGCCCTTGGTGGTCGGTCGATAACCCGGAAGGCTGTCGATGACTTCTTCGTCGGAGGGCCAGTACCAATCCATCGTGTTGGTCAGCACATCCTTGGGCACGTCGATCAGTGTCGGCCCTGGCCGACCGGTCGTCGCGATGTGGAACGCCTGACGCACTGCCATCGGCAGGTCTTGCGCCGTCATCACCAGTTCGTTGTGCTTGGTGGTGCTGCGCGTGATGCCAACCGTGTCGCACTCCTGAAACGCGTCGGTGCCGATCGCCGTGGTCGGCACCTGACCGGTGATGCACACCATCGGAATCGAGTCCATGTACGCGTCCATCAGCGGCGTGACCATGTTGGTCGCAGCTGGCCCGCTGGTCACCAACACCACGCCGGGTCGACCGGTGACGTGTGCGTAACCTTCGGCCATGTGGCCCGCCCCCTGCTCGTGGCGCACAAGGATGTGGCGGATCGGCGAATCGAGCAGCGGGTCATACGCGGGCAGAATGCAACCGCCGGGCAAACCAAAGATGGTTTCGACCTGTTCCATCTCTAGTGACCTAATGAGGGCTTGCGCCCCTGTGATCTTCATGACTGCTCCTCAACTTGTTCGTTCACGGCAACTTGTTCGGAAAAACGAAACAGCCTCCCGTTTGGGAGGCTGGGACGCACGCGGCTATGTGGCGTGCGTCTACACGATAAGTACTACGAGAATGCTGGGGGTGGTGATCCGGGCACGCATCGCCGTCAGTCTGGCACTTCAACTCCCTCGATGCAACCTCGCCAATCCTTTGGGTCAGAACAAGCGCCGCTAGCCTCGCATCCATGACTGCACCGCCTTCGCCCACCGTCGCTCCTGCCAATGGCCGCCTTGGCGTGCTGACCGTGGGGTTAGGTGCCGTGGCATCCACGCTGATCGCCGGTGTCGAACTGGTCAAGCGCGGTGTTTCGCTGCCCGTCGGCAGCCTCACCCAGATGGGCAACATCCGATTGGGTAAGCGCACCGACAACCGCAGCCCACTGATCAAGGACTTCGTGCCGATCGCGACGCTCGACGACATCGTTTTCGGTGCATGGGATCCGTTCCCGGACGATGCCTACGTCGCCGCGACGCGCGCAGGCGTGCTGGAAGGCGGCAAGCACATCGAAGCGATCAGCGAGGCCTTGCGCGATGTGCGCCCGATGCCGGCCGCTTTCGACCGAGAATATGTGAAGCGCATCGATGCCGACAACACCATGCACACCATCGACAAGCGCGACATGCTCAACCGAATTCGCGAAGATATCAACCGCTTCAAAGAAGAAAAGCAGGTCGACCGCGTCGTCATGCTGTGGGCTGCGAGTACCGAGATCTTCATCGAGGTCGGTCCCGCCCACCTCACGCTCGAAGCGTTCAACGCGGCCATCGATGCCAACGACCCGACAATTGCACCCTCGATGCTCTACGCGTACGCGGCAATTCTGGAAGGCGTTCCATTCGCCAACGGAGCGCCAAACCTGACCGTCGACATCCCGGCGCTGCGTGAGTTGGCGATCGAGAAGAAGGTCCCGATCAGCGGCAAGGACTTCAAGACCGGCCAGACACTCATCAAGACCGTCATCGGCCCGATGCTGCGCTCGCGCATGCTGGGCCTCTCGGGCTGGTACAGCACCAACATTCTCGGCAACCGCGACGGCGAAGTGCTCGACGACCCAGACAACTTCAAGACCAAGGAAGAGAGCAAGCTCGGCGTGCTCGAGCACATTCTCGACCCAGTCACCTTCCCCGACCTCTATGGCGACGTGTACCACAAGGTGCGCATCAACTACTACCCGCCGCGCGGCGACAACAAAGAAGGCTGGGACAACATCGACCTGTTCGGTTGGCTCGGCTACCCGATGCAGTTGAAGATCGACTTCCTCTGCCGCGACAGCATCCTGGCCGCACCGCTTGCGCTTGACCTTGTGCTGTTCAGCGATCTTGCGCAGCGCGCCGGCCTCAGCGGCATCCAGGAATGGCTGAGCTTCTACTACAAGGCACCGATGGTGGCGCCTGGTCTACACGCCGAGCACGACCTGTTCGTGCAGCAGAGCAAACTCGAGAACACGTTGCGCTGGATGATGGGCGAAGACCAAATCACTCACCTCGGCCGCGAGTACTACGACGAGAACTAGTTACGCCGCTCTCCAGGCAACGACACTCTCCAGGCGACGACACTCTCTAGGCGACGACAACTTGCTGAACGCGGAAGTCGCGTTCGTGCATCGGTAGTTCGTCGACAATCTGTTCGCGAAAGCAGACGCCACTGTGTGGTGCATTGACGCGTGGCAGAAAGCCGTCGTAGAAGCCACCGCCGTAGCCCAGACGGTCGCCGTCTTTCGTAAAGGCGAGTCCGGGCACGATCACGAAGTCGACAACGTCGAGCGGCAATGCCGGGCCAGTCGGTTCCTGGACACCAAACTTGCTGACTTCCATCGGCGTGTCGCCGTCGCAGACCACCAAATCGCGTCCTTCGACGCGCGGCAGCAGCAGTCGCTTACCGTCGGCGGCAATCAAGGCGAACAGCGCGTCGGTGTCTGGTTCGCTGTTCATGCCGACGAATGCCATCACAGCCTTTGCATCTTGGTAGCCGATCAGCCTTGAGACGTTCGACCACAACTCGACACTGCGCACGCAGCGATCACCAATGGCGTCACGGACCATCACCATTCGGTGGCGTAGCGCTGGCTTGTCATCCACGATTGAAAGGTTGTCACATGTCGCCACGTCACCTCATTCATCGACCAACTTTCACTACAGTCGAGGTGATGGCAGATCTGTCGCTCGACCCGCTGCTGTATCGACGTGTACTGGGCTACTTCCCTACCGGCGTGACGGTGGTCACCGCCTGCACCGCCGATCGTGCGCCCGTCGGCGTGACCATTGGCTCGTTCAGTTCGGTGTCGCTCGACCCGCCACTCGTCGGCTTTCTACCGATGATTCATTCCGATCGCTGGCCGGAAATCAGGGCGGCAGGAGTCTTCTGCGTGAACGTGCTCAACGCGGATCAGGGCGACCTGTGCTGGCAGTTCGCGAGGACGAACATCGTGGAGCCTTTCGACGGTGTTGCGTGGCGACCTTCGGCGGCGACAGGCTCGCCGATTATCGACGGGGTCATCGCATGGATCGACTGTTCTATCGAAGACGTCATCGTGGCTGGCGACCACCACTTCGTTACCGGTCGCGTACTGCAGCTCGAGCATGTCTCACCGGAATCGGATCCGAATGCCCTGCTCTTCTACCGCGGCAAGCTCGGCGAGTTCAAGCAGCACGACGAGCCAGCATGAATAGGCGAACTCACGTCGCCGCCGCGTTCGACATCGTTGCCATCTTGTTGTTCGTGGCGATCGGACGCCGTAGTCACGACGAAGGCGATGCATTGCGCGGAATGCTGCGTGTCGCCCCGCCATTCCTGCTCGGCCTCGGGTGCGGGTGGATCGTGGCGCGTGCGTGGAAGGCACCAACCGCCATCACAACCGGGCTGGTGATTTGGCCCGTCACTGTGCTGGTTGCAATGCTCCTGCGCCGCTTTGCGTTCGACAACGGCACTGCGCTGTCGTTCATCATCGTCGCGACGATCTTCCTCGGCGCACTACTAGTCGGCTGGCGAGCGATCTACCGCGCCATTTACCGCTAACAAGATCGGGCCTTTCGGCCCTGTTGAGCCAGATCGCGACCGAGCAAGATGAGGCCGAAAGGACGCCTCATGAGCAAGCGCATCGTCATCCTCGGGGGTGGAACGGGGGGCACCTTGTGTGCCAATCGTCTGCACCGTCAGTACAGGTTTCATCGTTCCGACGACCAAGAAGTCGAGATAGTGGTCGTCGACCAAGACAACCATCACGTGTATCAACCCGCGCTGCTGTTTGTGCCGTTCGGGCTCGCTCACCGACAGGAGTTCGTTCGGCCCCGCGCGGAACAACTGCATCACGACATTGAGTTCATTGAAGACACGATCAACCGTGTCGACCTCCACCGCGACACCGTCGTTCTTGATGGCGGTCGCGAGCTTGCCTATGACCTATTGGTCGTTGCAACCGGCGCGACACTCGCTCTCGACGAGACAGCCGGCCTCTCCGGCCCCGGATGGAACGAGAACGTGTTCACGTTCTACGACCTCCCTGGCGCCACGGCCCTTGAAGAGGCACTTGACAAGTTTGAGGGCGGCAAACTGCTGGTCAACGTCGTCGACATGCCGATTAAATGCCCCGTTGCGCCACTGGAGTTTTGCTTCCTCGCCGATTGGTACTTCACCGAGCGCGGCATGCGTGACAAGGTTGAGATCACCTACGCGACACCTCTTGACGGTGCATTCACCAAGCCTGTGGCCTCGGCAGCGCTGGCCGGACTACTGGCCGAGAAGGGCATTCAGCTGATCACGGAGTTCAACACCGGTGAGGTTTTCGGCAAGGACGCCGGCGGCGGCGGCCGATTGGTCGGCTACGACGGCCGGGAGATTCCCTTCGATCTCGCCGTCGTTGTGCCGTTGCACAGCGGCGCTTCCTACGTTGGGCGCAGCCCTGGGCTAGGTGACGAACTCAACTTCGTGCCGACCGACCCGCACACCCTTCAATCGACGGTTAAGCCGAACGTCTTCGTGATCGGCGATGCAACCAACGTGCCGATCTCGAAGGCCGGATCGGTTACGCACTTCGAGGGAGAGGCCATTGTCGAGAACATCGTTCGCTACCTCGATCACGAGCCGCTCGATGGCTCGTATGACGGCCACGCCAACTGTTTCATCGAAACAGGGTTTGGCAAGGCACTCATGATCGACTTCAACTACGACACGGAACCGCTTCCCGGACACTTTCCATCTGCGGTCGGCATGCCGCTGCTGAAGGAGAGCCGAGTCAATCACCTCGGCAAGCTGATGTTCCAGTGGGTGTATTGGCACGCACTGCTGCCGGGTCGCGACATCCCCGGCATCGGCGCCGACATGCCCAATCGCGGCAAGACACAACAGGAGGAACTCGTATGACAACGATGACAATGAGTGGCACTGAGGTCAGGCTGAATGCCGAAGGATTTTTCGAGGATCCCAGTCAATGGACTCGGGAGATGGCGACCGAAATGGCAACGGCTGATGGCCTCACACTTTCCGACAAGCACTGGCAAGTGATTGATTTCATGCGCCGCGAGTTCTTGGAGAAGGGCACTGGCCCTACGGTCCGCGTGTTGGGCAAGGCGTCCGGCGTCAGCATCAAGGAGCTCTACCAACTGTTCCCGACAGGCCCGGCCAAGACCGCGGCACGCCTGGCCGGTATTCCCAAGCCGAAAGGATGCATCTAGTGAACACGCAAGAGAAGATCACGAAGGTGTCGATCATCATCTCGAAGGGATCGCTGGAGGGAATCTACCCAGGGCTGATCATGGCCAACGGCGCACGCGCCGAGGGTATGGAAGCAAACCTGTTCTTCACCTTCTTCGGGCTGGATGCAATACATCGCAGTCGGATTGATCGCATCAAGGTCGCGACCGTCGGTAACCCGGCGATGCACATGCCGACCTTGATCGGCACACTTCCCGGAATGAGCGCCCTTGCGACCCGAATGATGAACAAGAAGATGGAAGCGTTGGACATTCCTCCCATCCGCGAGTTCATTGAGATGATCGCCGACACGGGCGCTGGGCTTTACGCCTGCAAGGCGTCCGTCGACATGTTCGGGCTCGCGGCAGATGACTTCGTACCGCAGGTGAAGGACACCATTACGGTTGGCGACTTCTACGACCTCGCCGCTGGCGGCCAGATCATCTTCACCTAAGCGCTGCGCTCACGGCAGCGTGTTAGTGATCGCGCCGGTCTCGGCGCCTTGCACGAGCTTGGCGTACTTACCGAGCACACCAGTCGTGTAGCGCGGCGGGTTCGGCTGCCACGAGGCACGGCGCTTGGCGAGTTCGCCGTCGTCGACCAGCAGGTTGAGGCTCAGTTCGTGCACGTCGATGGAAATCTCGTCGCCGTCGCGGACGAACGCGATCGGTCCCCCGTCGACAGCTTCCGGCGCAACGTGACCGATGCAGAATCCCCAGGTGCCGCCGCTGAAACGCCCGTCAGTAATCAGCGCACAGTCGGCGCCGCGGCCGGCACCTTTCAGCGCACCGGTAATCGCCAGCATCTCGCGCATCCCCGGCCCACCCTTTGGGCCTTCGTAGCGAATGACCAATACCGTGCCCGGCTTGATCGACCCGGCCAGGATCGCTGCCATCGCGTCGCTCTCGTCGTCGAACACTCTCGCCTTCCCGACGAACTGCTTCTGTTCGGACGAGAGCCCGGCAACTTTCACCACCGCACCCTTTGGCGCCAGCGAGCCCCTCAGTACGACGGTGCCACCTTCGCTGTGCAACGGCTTGTCCAGCGGGTAAACGACAACACCATCGGGCGCTGGCGGGTTGATCTCGGCCAGGTTTTCGGCCATCGTCTTGCCGGTCACCGTCATACAGTCGCCGTGCAACAGCCCCGCATCGAGCAAATGCTTCATCACGACTGGCACGCCACCGACCCGATCGAGGTCACTCATATGGAAGCGCCCAGCTGGCTTCATGTCAGCGATGTGTGGCACCTTCGCCGCGATGCGGTTGAAATCGTCCAGCGCCAGTTCCACGCCCGCTTCGTTGGCGATAGCGAGGAGATGCAGTACCGCGTTGGTGCTGCCACCGAGCGCGGACGTGACTGCAATCGCATTCTCGAACGCCTTCTTGGTCATGATCATGCGCGGCGTAATTCCAAGGCGCAACAGATTGACCACAGCTTCGCCGGCCAATCGCGCATCGACCTCGCGGCGACCGTCGATCGCCGGCGGCGACGCAGTACCGGGCAGCGACATACCGATTGCCTCCGCGATGGAACTCATCGTGTTGGCGGTGAACATTCCACCGCACGCACCTTCGCCGGGGCAAGCGTTCCGCTCGATCGCTCCCAACTCGTCTTCGGTGATGTGCCCGAGTGCGCACGCACCGACCGCTTCGAAGACGCTGGTGATGTCGAGCGCCTTGCCATCAAGCTCGCCTGGCATCGTGCTGCCGTTGTAAACGAACACGCTCGCCAGATCGAGCCGCGCTGCTGCCATCAGCATCGCCGGAATGCTCTTGTCGCAGCCAGCGAGGCCGACGAAGCCATCGAACCGTTCGGCGTGCATCACGCACTCGACCGAATCGGTGATCACTTCGCGACTGACCAGCGATGCGCGCATGCCCTCATGGCCCATGCTGATGCCGTCGCTGACGGTGATCGTGCCGAACTCCATCGGAAAGCCGCCTGCGGCGCGCACGCCGTCCTTCGCGTGTTCCGCCAACTTGCGCAGCGTCATGTTGCACGGTGTGACCTCGTTCCACGACGACGCGATCGCCACCTGCGGCTTCACCCAGTCGTCGTCGGTCATGCCAACCGCGCGCAACATCGCACGCGAAGGCGCCTTCTGGAACCCGTCGGTGACGTCGCGGCTACGCGGCTTTACATCAACGGGAGTGCCGGCTCCGTCGTCAGGGGTTTGCGCGGTGTCTTTCGCCATGGCGGCGAGCCTACGCGTCCGCGCCGAAGCCGGATAACTCCGAGCACGATGAACAGCAACACACCCGAACCGATCGTGATCCGCCGCAATCCAGCCCAGTCGGCGAGCTCACCCTGCAGCAACGTTCCGAACGGGAACATCGTACCGAGTACGAATGAGTTCACCGCCAGCACGCGGCCGCGCAGCTCGTCGGGTGCGGATTGCTGCGAGACACCCATGAATGACGTGAACGAGTATCCGTAGACAAGGCCGACTATCGCAAGCGAGATAGCCGCGATCCACAACCTCGGCGCAATGCCGTACAACACCAACGCAGGACACAGCGTAATGACGGCAGCAATCATCACCGGCTGCAGCCCCCAGCGATTGGTGACCGATCCCAACGTGAACGCCGCGGCCACCGCGCCGACGCCCTGCGACGTGACCAGCAGCGACGTCGCGGCCGAGCCGCCACCGAACACGTCGGTGGCCATCAGCGGTACGAAGGCGATGAACGGCGAGGCGATGAAGATCGTCGCGATCATGACCACCAACATCGAACGCATCGCCGGGGTCGTGCGTGCGAACCGAATCCCATCGGCGAGCGCGCCGAAGATTGGACGCCGTACCCCAGGCGGCTGATGGAACGGCACCAACAAAACGGCAACACACACCGCCAGATAGCTGGCCGCGTTGCACCACAACGCCAACTGAATATCGCCGATCGCGATCGCCAGCGCTGCCATCGCAGGCCCAATCACGCGGCCAATGTTCCATTGCGCGTTGGACAGACCGACCGCGGCAACCAGCTGGTCGCGAGGCACCAGAGTCGGCAGAGTTGTTTGGAACGACGGGAACGTGAATGCCGAAACGCTGCCCGCCAGAAATGCGACGACGGCGAGGCCACCTGGGCGCGCATCGCCCGTTCCGACCCATATCGCGATGGCACCCGCTATCACCGACGAACTAAGGCTGCCGATCACCAACACTTTTCGCCGACGCAGACGATCCGACATCGCAGAACCGATCGGACCCACCAACGCAGCGGGAATGAATCCGGCGGCGGTAACGATCGCGGCCGAACTCGCCTTGCCAGTTGTGTGCGCCACGTAATAGCCGAGCGCAACGGACTCCATCCACGTGCCGATGTTCGAGATCAGTGCGCCGGTCCACATCAGCCGGAAGCTGCGCGAGCGGAAAGGAGCGAGTGCCGAAGCCATGAGTCGTGGAGTTAGCTGCGATCAGTGCGGCGCTGTTGCAACGACGCGGTGACGGCTCTACCGTCGGCTTTGCCTCTGCTCGCCTTCATCACCAAACCGACGAGGGCGCCCATCGCTTTGGCGTCGCCGCTGCAAAACTTCTGCCATGCGTCGGGGTCCTCCGCCAACGCCTGATCGATGAAGCGCTCGATCTCGCTGGTGTCGATGGCTTCGAAACCATGCTTCGCGGCGATTACTTTTGCGTCGCCGCCACCGTTGGTGACCAGTTCGGCCAGCACCGTCTTGGCCTGGGTCGCCGTGAGCGCGCCAGACACTTCCATTTGCGTCAAAGCGGCGACATCCGCGGCCGTGACATTCGGCGAATCAGCGAAAGCTTCCTTTACGTAAACCAACGCTCTGCCAGCGTCGCCACCCGCGGCAGCGATGGCAAGTACGTAGTCGTCCTGCCCGCGCTCGACCACGATGGTCACCGCTTCGCTGGTCGCGGGTTGGCCTGTCGCGTCTGCGAGTCGTGCACGTCGCGCGGCGGGCAGCATCGGCAGTGCCGCCGTCACGCGCGCGATCCATTTCGCCGACGGTGCCAGCGGGACGAGATCGGGCTCGAGGAAATAGCGATAGTCGTCGGCGTCCTCTTTGCTGCGCAGTGTGTGCGTGCGACCATCGGTTTCGTCCCAGTGGCGGGTCTGCTGACGGACGACATCGCCCGCTTCAACGAGGTCGATCTGGCGGCGCGCTTCGTATTCGATGGCGCGGCCCATTGAGCGAACGCTGTTGACGTTCTTGATCTCGCAGCGAGTACCCAACGGCGTCCCTGGCTTGTGCACGCTGACGTTGGCATCGACTCGCATCGACCCCTCTTCCATCTTTGCGTCGCTAGCACCAATGGCGAGGAGGATGCCGCGCAGTTCGTTGACATATGAGCGCGCATCGTCGGCGCTGCGAATATCGGGACGACTGACAATCTCGACAAGTGGCACGCCGGCGCGGTTGAGATCGATCAATGAATAGGTCGCGCCGTGCACTCGTCCGCCGGAGCCGCCGACGTGGGTGCTCTTACCCGCGTCTTCCTCCATGTGTGCCCGCTCGACGCCAACGCGCACGCCGTTGGGCAGATCGAGGAAGCCATCAACGTTTAGCGGCTGGTCGTATTGGCTGATCTGATACGCCTTGGGCATGTCGGGATAGAAGTAGTTCTTGCGGTGAAACGTGCAGGGCTGGATCGTGCAATTGAGCGCCGCACCGATGCGCATCGCCAGTTCGACGGCCTGTTCGTTCAGCACCGGCAGCGCACCCGGCAGACCGAGCGTGACTGGATCGATGTTGGTGTTTGGTTCGTCGCCGAAGCGGTTGGGGCTGGCGCTAAACAGCTTCGTTGCGGTCGCCAACTCGACATGCACCTCGAGTCCAACGACAAGTTCCCACTCGCCGGGGAGGCCGTCGTACTTGCTCATCGCGCAGTCCCGCGCTCGAGTGCGGCCGCGACGCGGAACATGGTCGGCTCCTGCAGCGTGCCGGCGAGCACCTGTACGCCGACCGGCAATCCGTGCGCTCCGGTACCGAAGGGAACGCTCATCCCCGGCTGACCCGAGAGGTTGGAGGGAATCGTGTACGTGTCGCACAGATACATCGCCAACGGATTGTCGCCTTTTGCTCCGAACTGGAAGGCAACGCTGGGCGATGTCGGAGTCAGTAACGCGTCGGCGTTCTGGTACGCGCGATCGAAGTCGTCGCTGATCAGTCGCCTGACCTTCAGCGCCTTGCCGTAGTACGCGTCGTAGTAGCCAGCGCTGAGTGCGTACGTGCCGAGCATGATGCGACGCTTCACCTCGTCTCCAAAGCCAGCGGCGCGGGTTGCGCCATACATCGCGTTGGTGTCGGCAGCATCGACCCGCATGCCGTAACGCACGCCGTCGTAGCGCGCCAGGTTGCTGCTCGCTTCTGCGGGGGCGATGAGGTAATAGGCGGTGAGGCCGAACGTGAACGCTGGCACTTGCACGTCGACGATCTTTGCGCCAGCCGCACGCAACGTGTCGAAGGCGACTTCCAGCCGCTGGACCACATCCGGGTCGGCACCTTCGGGCAGGTCGGTGATGCGACCGATGCGCATACCGGCAACATCCTGCTGAATCGCCTCGCGCAGCGACGGGTGTTCTTGTGGGATGGAGGTCGAGTCCAGCGGATCATGGCCACCAATGACGTCGAGCATCAGCGCCGAATCTTCGACGCTGTTGGTGAATGGCCCGATCTGGTCGAGGCTGCTCGCGAAGGCGATCAGTCCGTAACGACTGACGTAGCCATAGGTCGGCTTGACGCCCACCACGCCACACAGCGCTGCGGGCTGACGAATCGAACCACCAGTGTCGCTGCCAAAACCAATCTGCGAAAAACCGGCGGCCACTGAGGCAGCACTGCCACCGCTGCTACCACCGGGAACGCGGGTGATGTCGTGAGGGTTGCGCGTCGGGCCGAATGCCGAGTTCTCGGTGCTACTGCCCATCGCAAACTCGTCGAGGTTGGTCTTGCCGACGACAATGGCACCAGCGTCGCGCAGAACACTCACGACGGTCGCGTCGTACGGCGGCCGCCACCCTTCCAGGATTTTTGACGAACACGTGGTCGGAATGCCACGCGTGCACATGTTGTCTTTCAGCGCGACAGTGACGCCAGCAAGCGGACCGGGGTCGTCGCCAGCAGCGACCTGCGCATCGATACGTGCCGCATCCGCACGGGCTTCGTCGGCCAGCACCAGGTTGAAGGCGTGGATCTCGGGTTCGCGCGCGGCGATGGCGGCGAGATGTTGCTCGACGATGTCGGCAGCTTTGCGTGATCCGTCGCGCACCGACGCGGCGATCGCGCTTGCGGTCAGCCGCGGTTCGGGTGAAGCGCTCATCACTCGGATCCGATGATCGGTGGTACTCGAAAGCGGCCGTCTTCGGCGGCAGGGGCAGATGCCAGCACTTCATCGCGGTCGAGGCACGGCTGCACGACGTCGGCGCGCAATACGTTGACCAGGGGAAAGGCCTGGGTCATCGGCACAACCGTGGAAAGGTCGAGTGCGTCGATGTCGGCGAAGTGTTCGAGCATGCCGTCGAGTTGCGCCGTCATCCGCACCAACTCGTCGGGCTCGAAGTCAAGCCGGGCCAGGTGCGCCACCTTGGCGGCCACTTCCGGTGTGATGCGGACGGGAGCGGATGATTCGGGCACGGGAAGAAAGCCTACGGCCCGAGTGTCGACGAGGTCGCTGGCATTCTTTCGAAACCTCTACTCGGCGCGCACGTGCAACAACATTCCCGATTCGGGGTGCTGGCGCGGGAGTTGCACGCCGTGGCAAGCAAGTTGCGTACCGGTCAGCGTCAACCCGCTGGCTGGCCACCCGAGCCGGGACCCAGGAAGTGGCACGTGGGTGATGGTGTATCGCGCTTCGGCCATCAAGCCGGGCAGACGCAATGGAGGCGGCAGCAAACTGAGTCCGGTCGTTAGCTGCGCGTGTACCACCAGCGCTTCCCGTCGATCCTCGCTGTACACGCCGTACTGGCGACTGGCGATCGTGTCACCGTTGAACACGGGGTCGAAGCGCACCGAGTCGCCCGCATGCAGCAGCGAGCGAAACCGCTTGTGCAGCGCGATCATCTCGGTCAGCTGCGCGCGCTCTTCGTCGGTCAGAGTCAGCAGGTTCCACTCAACGCCCAGGTGACCGAACATCGCCGTCAGTCCTCGGAACGCGAGCGAGTGAACGCGACCCGTTGTATGCGACCGCGTTGGCCCGATGTGCGCGCCCATCACTTCGTAGGGCAGCAACATCGATGCGCCTTGTTGAATCGTTTGGCGTTCCAGCGCGTCGTTGCAATCGCTCGTCCACACTCGTTCGACGCGACGCAACATCTCCATGTCGATACGACCGCCGCCACCAGAGCAGCTCTCAATCTCCACGCGCGGGTGCAGGACGCGAAGCTCGTCGATCAGCCGATACACGGCGTGTGTCTGTGCGCTACTACCCGCGGCGCCATCGGCACCACTGCCCTGCACATGGCGGCGATTCATGTCCCATTTCACGTATGCGATGTCGTGGTCGCGTAGCAACGTATCGAGCGCGTTCATGACGTGATCGAACGCGTCGGGCCGCGCAAGGTCGACGACGAGTTGATCACGACCAAGCACCGGCTCGTACCCCTCGGTGACCAGCGCCCACTCGGGATGCGCTCGGAAGATCTCGCTGTCGGGGTTCATCATTTCGGGCTCGACCCAGATACCGAAGTCCATTCCCAACGAGCGCACGTGCGCGATCAGCGGCTGCAGCCCATCGGGGTACAGATTGAGTGCGACCGTCCAGTCGCCGAGCCCACTGGTTGTGTCGCGACGCGAGCCGAACCAGCCGTCGTCCAGCACGAAACGCTCGATACCCACGTTCGCGGCGGCAGTTGCCAGTGCCTGCAACTGCGCAGTGTTGTGGTCGAAGTACACGGCCTCCCACGTGTTCAACAACACCGGCCGTGCCGACTGCGGGTGGGCCGCGAGAGACCGCGCGTGCCGATGGAAGCCGAGACTGGCCGCGGTCAGACCAGCGTCGGAGTAAACACCGATCAGCGTTGGCGAGCGGTACGTCTCACCCGGTTCCAAGCAGCACTCGCCAGGGTGCAGCAATTCAGCGGCCTGCACATAACGACGACCGTCGGGCAGGCACTCGGCGTACATCGAGTGGTTGCCACTCCACGCAACGTGCACACCCCACACCTCGCCGTGCCATTCGCCGAAGCCGTCCTCGCCAGCGAACAGCAGCGGTGCGTGTTCGTGCGAAGTACGTCCGCTGCGATTTTCTGCCGACCACGAACCGCTGCGCCACTCACGGCGTACCGGTTGGAACTCGCGCGACCAGCGCCCGTCGAAGGTCAGCAACTCACTCGCGTGCGCCGGCAACGGCACGGTCGTGTGCAACCCAGCAAGCAGATAGCGATTGCTGCCCTCATTCGCGATCGCGCAATCGATCGCCAGCACATCGCCGAGTGTGATCGTGGTTGTCAAGCGCAGCTCGGCAACATCATCGACCGCGTGGACGACGACGCCCCCGGGTACATCGTCGACACCCGCCGAGTGAAACCGCGGCGCCCATGCGGTACCGCCGCGGCGATGCCCGGAGAGCCCGGGCCGACCGGGAAAACCGGAACCGTGTTCAGGTACGACACTGATCGGGGCGATCACCGCCAATCCACCGGGCACAGTCGCGCACGTCATCGCCGCAACGACGGAGTCATCCTCAATGTCACCGAGCGGCAAGCCCCAGTGCGTTATCACGGGTGCGCCGGACGACACGTCGATCAATACCTCGGCGCCGCGGCCGAGCAGGTGAATCACGCCCGCCAACGTACCGCGGCCACGCCGATGGTTTCGTGCCGCCTGGTCCAGAACGTAGTCAGATCGCGGCTGACGAGCGACGGGGTCGGGTGCAATGGGATCGCATCGTGACTAACCCCGGTGGTGCCGAGGCAGCGATGCGCTGCGGAACGGTGCTTGTCGTCGATGACGACGCGTTCAATCGAAGGCTGCTGGTGCGCGCGCTCGAACGCGATGGACATCAGACGCTCGAAGCCGCCGACGGAGTTGAGGCCTTGACCATGCTCCGAGATTACGAGCCTGACGTGATGCTGCTCGACATCGTGATGCCGAACCTCGACGGCTATGGCGTCCTTGCTGCGATGAAGGAGATGCCCCGTATCTCCGGTACGCCGACTGTGATGATCTCAGGCGTCGAGACGCAAGAAGCGGTGGTGCGTTGCATCGAGCTTGGAGCCGACGACTTCCTACCGAAGCCAGCCGACGTGACGATCCTGCGCGCACGAGTGAACGCCGGGCTCAACAAGAAGCGCCTGCACGACCTGCAACGCGAACACGTGCGGCTCGTGTTCTCACGATTCCTTCCGGAGGCGGTCGTCGATCAAATGCTCGCTGACGAGAGCGGCGACGCGCTGCTGTCGGCACGGCGCATGGTGGGCACGGTGATGTTCACCGACCTGCGCGGCTTCACGACGTTCGCCGAGAACCATCCGGTCGAGACTGTCATCGATGTACTGAACCATTATCTCGGCGAGGTGAGCGATGCCGTGCTCGACGCCGGCGGCACGCTCGTCGCCTACCTCGGTGACGGCGTCATGAGCGTGTTCGGCGCACCCGTCGAGACGCCGGACCATGCCGACCGCGCCATCGCGACCGCGCGCGAGATCGTCGGGTCGCGACGAGACCGCTTCAATCAGAGGCTGCGCGAGCAGGGCCTCGACAAGGTGTTCGACATTGGCGTAGGGCTTAACTCAGGCCCACTGATGTCGGGCAATGTCGGCTCCGCCCGCCGACTCGAGTACGCCGCGATCGGCGACACCACCAACACCGCCGCACGCGTCGAGTCGCTCACCAAGGACTACGCCCATCCGATCCTGCTGACGCAGGCCGTCGTCGATCATCTCACGGGCACCGTCGACGGTCTCCAGTTCGTCGACGAGGTGACGCCGCGCGGACGCATGAGCGCGGTGCGACTCTGGACGGTGTCGTGAGCGCGCCGCTCGCTCTCGAGACGCCGAGTGCCCGAGACATGGCCGCAGGCGAAAGGGAGCGCATCGCCCCACTGTGGTGGGCCGGCGTCGCCGCCGCCGGGATCGTGCTGCTGGTGCTATGGCAGATGGAGCCGGGCACCGAGGCTCGCTCGTGGGTAGCGCGCACCACCGCACTCGTCGCGTCTGCGATCTTCTTCTTCGTCGCCGTGAAGCTGCCACGACGAGAACGGATCGTGTGGCTCCTCCTCGGCGGCTACCAACTGCTCACCGCCCTCACCGACATCGTCTTCGACTACCAGACCTTCACGCTCGGCGAGCCGCCATTCCCGGGCATCGCCGACATCGGCTATCTCGCTTGCTACCCCTTTGCTTTCCTCGCACTCGCGCTGCTCGGGAAGCGGGCGAGCCCGGGCCGCGATCTCGAGGCGTGGGTGGACAGCGGAATCATCGCGCTCGCCACCTTCTCCGTCGTCGGCGTGCTCATCATCGGACCGCTCGTGGAGTCGTACGGCGTGTTCGATTGGACGACGGCTGTCGCAGTGGCGTATCCGTTGCTCGATGTAGTGGTCGTCGCTGCACTCGTAAGACTGCTGATCGTCCCGCGCGCACACAACATTGCGCTGCGACTAGTGGCCTTCGCGATGCTCATGTTCCTTGCGCTCGACCTCTACTACAACTACACCGTCCTCTCCGACTCAACCGGCGATTACGAGGTGCCGTGGATGCTCGCGATAATGACGATGACGCTCGCCGTCAGCGCTCCCGGTGCCGGACGCATCGAATCGGTGTCGGAGGAGCAGTCAGACAGCGTGACACCGGTCCGTGCGCTCGCGCTGACCGCCGGCGTGCTGGTCGGCCCTGTGCTCGTCGTGCGCGAGGTGGCGCAGCGCGACATCAACGCGCTGAAGTGGCTGGCCCCGCTGTCGATCGCCGTGACCGCGTTGTTGCTGTGGCGCACATATCGCCTGCTGCGGACAGTGCAGGCCCAGCGCGCCGGTCTCGCCGCGCTGGTCGAGAGCGAGGCAGCCGCGCGACGCGACGCTGACGACGCGAACGACGCGAAGAGCCGGTTCCTCGCGACGATGAGCCACGAGATCCGCACTCCGATGAACGCGATCATCGGCATGAGCGGGCTGCTCGCGGAGACGCCTCTCGACGGCGAGCAGAGCGAATACGTCGGGATCGTGTCGAGCAGCGCCGAGTCGTTGCTGACGATCATCAACGACGTCCTCGACTTCTCGAAGATTGAGGCAGGGCGGATGGACGTCGAGTCAGTCGAGTTCTCGCTGCACGACTGCATCGCTGGCGCAGTCACGCTGATGGGGCCGCTCGCAGCGCGCAAGGGGCTCGATCTTGTGATGGAGACCGACGGCGGGTTGCCCGATCGGGTCCTGGGTGACGGCAACCGGCTGCGCCAAATCGTGCTCAACCTGATCGGCAACGCGGTCAAGTTCACCGAACGTGGCCACGTACGGATCTCAGTCGCCACTGATCGCTGTGTCGTCGACGAGGAATGCACGGTGACGATCCACGTGACGGACACGGGGATCGGCCTGTCGCCCGAACAGGCGGCGCGACTGTTCCAGTCCTTCAGCCAGGCCGACGTGTCGACCTCGCGCAAGTACGGCGGGACCGGCCTCGGCCTCGCGATCTCGCGCCGCCTCGCGGAGTTGATGGGCGGCGACGTCACTGTCGCGAGCCCAGGACTCGACGGAACCGGGAGCACGTTCACCGTCTCGCTCCGCGCGCGTGTGGTGCGTGAAGCGACACCGGTTGCGGCGACCAACGCGCTCCACGGCTCTACTGTCGTCGTCGCCGACCGCAGCGATGTGCAGCGCCAACTGATCGGCAACATTCTGTCGTCATGGGGAGCCAACGTCGTGTCGACGAAGGGCGGCGCAGAACTCGCGACCGTCCTGGCGGAAAACGAGATCGCCGCCGTCGTCCTCGACTGCTCCGGCGAGGACGCCGCAGTGCGCGCACGAATGATCGCCGCACTGCGCGAACGCGGCAATGCGCCGCCGTTCATCCTGACGTCGTCGGCGTCGCGGCGCGAGGTCATGTCGGATCCGCTCTGGAACGTCGCCGGCGAAGTGGGATGGGTTTCGAAACCGGTGCTCGCGGCGCCGCTCTTCATCGCGATCAGCAATGCTCTCGGGATGGCGCATGTGGACGACTCGGAGGTGTCCGACGCGACAGAGGACGAGCGGCCGGAGCGGCCTTCGCTCACGATCCTGCTCGCCGAGGACAACGCGATGAACCAGAAGCTGGCGGTGACTGTGCTCGAGCGCCTCGGCCATCAAGTCGCTGTGGCGAGTGACGGCCAGGAGGCGGTGGACATGGCAATGGTCGCCCAGTACGACGTGATCCTGATGGACGTGCAGATGCCGGGCGTGGACGGGCTTGAGGCAACGCGGCAACTCGTCGCGCTGCAGGGCGATGCCCGCCCGCGCATCGTCGCTCTGACGGCGGACGTCACTACCGAGAGCCGCGACGCCTGCATAGAAGCCGGCATGCACGACTTCATCACCAAGCCGCTCCGCCGCAGCGAGCTGATCGACGCGCTCGACGCAGTTCAGAAGCGAGGGGTCGAGTCGGCACCGACCAACGTAGAGCAGCCAGCGCGGGGCGGTGTCATCGCTACGCGAGAGGAATTCACGCGCCGAGTCGCCGACCTCGTCGGCGACGAGGACCCGCAGTTCGAGGCCGAGCTGGTGCAGTCGTTCCTCGCCGATGTCCCCGGGGTGTTGGCATCGATCGCAACCGGACAGGAGACGAGCGATCACGCGCTGATAAACCGTGCCGCGCACACCTTGAAGTCGCAGGCCGCAGTGCTCGGTGGCGACCTGCTCGTAGAGGCATGCCGGTCACTCGAGGCCGCCACCGCAGACGGCATGTCGGACGAGCACCTGATCGCAGAAGTCATCACTCGGGCGCACGACGTTGAGGCGGCTCTACGATCGGCATGGCCCGAGCTCCCCGCCGCGATCGCGCCGCACTCGGCTACCAAGTCGGTGAAGGGTTGACATGAACGCTTCGGCGATTCGCGCAGCGCGCGACGAAGTCGGCGACGAATTCAGACTCATGCAATTGGACGACAAAACGTTTAAGGGCAAGTCGGAGTCAGTGCGCGTCTACGCAGTGGAGCGCTGATGGCCAGCGACCGCGTGTTGCCACCGGTGAAGGCGGCGCTACGTAACTCGGCTGTGCGCCGCGTGCTCATCGCGTACTTCGGTTCGGCCATCTCTGAGTGGGCACTGTGGGTCGGCATCCTGATCTACGCGTACGAGCACAGCGGCCAGACGGTCGCAGGATTGGTGAGCATCGCCCTGTTCGTTCCCGGCGCGCTGATCGCACCACTGGCCGGCGCCGCCGCCGACGGGCCGCGCCCCAATCGCGTGCTTGCACTCGTTTATGCCGGGCAGGCGGCCAGCCTCGCCCTGGCCACCTTGGCGGCGTTCCTCGATGGGCCACTGCTGACCGTCGTCGTTCCCGCAGGAGTGGCGCTGGCCTTAATTACCTACATCCGGCCATGTTTCTCAGTGGTCGTGCCCGGTCTCGTTACGACCACTGGGGAGCTGACCGCGACCAACCTTCTTTCCGGTTATTGCGACAACAGTTCACCGTTGATCGGCCCGTTGATCGCCAGTGTCCTCATTGCGGTGAATGGGCCGACTCTCGTGCTCGCCGCCTGTGCCCTACTCGCCGCGCTTGGGGCGATCGTCACGATGCCCCTGATACGCCTAGATCCGGACACGGAGTCGACGCCAGCGCCCTCCGAGCACAGCTCGCGCATCGGCGCGCTGATCGACGGCATGCGCGCCTTGGGCGAGCGCAAGGGTGCCCCGCAATTGATGGTGGTGATCGCCGGGCAGTGGCTGTTGATCGGCGCGCTCGACCTGATGACCGTGGTGTTGGCCGTCGAGATATTCGACCTCGGTTCATCCGGGCCGGGAATCCTCGTTGCCGCCTTCGGAACCGGCGCGCTCGTTGGCGGTATCTTCGCCACCGTCTTGGTGGCACGCAAACGACTGGCGCCACTGCTACTCGTCGCACTTTTAGTGATGAGCAGCTCTCTTGCGCTGCTTGGTGGTGTGGCCACGCTCACCATCGCGCTGATCGTGCTGCCGGCCGCTGGCCTCAGCCGAGCGGTGCTCGATGTCACCGGCCGCATGCTCATGCAGCGCGTCGCCCCGCAACAGGCACTGGCGTCGATCTTCGCGGTCCAGGAGTCGTTGGCTCTCATCGGCTGCGCGATCGGTTCCATCGTTGCGCAGGTGGTCATCGCCACCGCCGGAGTACGGGCGGCGCTGATCGTGATCGGTGGCTTGCTCGCCATTCTTCTCCTGATCACCTCCAAGCAACTCGCCGAGGTCGACGCTTCGGCCGACGCGCCGGTGGTGGCCATTCGTCTGCTACGACGCATCCCGTTGTTCGCACCACTTCCTGGTCCGGCGCTGGAAGGTGTCGCCCGCGCCGCGCAACCTGTACACGTGGCGAGCGGTCAAGTGATCATCCGCGAAGGCGAACTTGGCGACAGCTACTTCGCGATCGTCAGCGGCGATGTCGCGGTCACGTTGAACGGAGAACCGATTCGTACGATGGCACGCGGCCAGGGGTTCGGTGAGATCGCACTGCTCGCTGAAGTACCACGCACCGCAACCGTCACCGCGCTGGGCGACGTTGAACTACTCGAGATCGAACGCGCACCATTCCTCACGGCGGTCACCGGTCACGACGCATCGAAGCAAGCAGCGTGGGGTGTCGCACGCAATTGGCATCCGGTGATCGACGCGGTCAGTACGGCCGACGACTAAGACCCGCGAATAGCCGGTGACTAACCGAGCCGGTAGACAGCGCCCTCGCGCGCAGCAACAACCGACACATCGGCTTCATGCTGAAAGCCGAGTTCGATTGCGGCCACTTCCGCATCCGTGCGATCGGGGTCGTGGTGAAACAACACAACGGTCTTCGCGCCGGAGCGTCGACCAAGCTCGACCGGGTAGTCGACGGCGGAGTGCCCGAAGTCGACGCGCACCGGCAACTCGCTGGCCGTGTACTGCGCATCGTGAATCAGCATGTCGACGCCAGCGCACAGCGCAAGCGCCGCCTCGTGGTATGGACCAAAGCCATCTGTGCCCGGCCCAAGAACACCGGCAGGGCCGTGATCAGAGAGGTACGCAATGCTGCTGGTGCTATCGCTGACGCGATAGCCGAACGTGCGACCGCCTTTGTGTGGAATCTCCCGTGCAAGCACGGTGAACCCCTCGACGGAGTACTCGCCCTCCTCAATGGAGTCAAATGACCACGCGCCGCGCAGTTCGTCAGGCCGAATCGGAAACGCGGGTGGCGACATCATCCGACTCAGCAACTCGAGCGCGGGAACACCCTGCGCGGGCAGCAACACGTTGACGCTCGCTTCCGGACGATCACCGGAGCGGAAGAAAGGCAACCCTTGCACGTGATCCCAGTGCAGGTGGCCGAGCAAGATCGTGCCGCGGAACGGTTCGCCCTGCATCAGCGCCGGGACCGCACGCAACCCGGTGCCAGCGTCGAGCAGCAGTCGCGGCGCCGACTCGTCGTCGTGCGCAATGGCAACACACGACGTGTGCCCACCGACACCAACGAACGCGGCACCGACAGCGGGCGTTGAACCACGCACGCCACACAGGTGCACTCGCATCCCGCGACCTTACCCTCGCTACGATGCCTGCAGCGATGAGCAAGCCGACTGACGAGCCCTCCGATGTCCGCATTGACCCTTATCTCGGCACGGTCGTACACGTCGTTGGCACACGCCAGGCGCGGCCAAACTTGCCGAACACCGGATGCCCATTCTGCGTTGGCGGTCGTGAAGCGCCCGAGCCATACGTGACGCGTTGGTTTGCGAATCGCTGGCCGGCGATGCCCGACGAACGTTGCGAGGTGCTGTTGTACACGCCCGACCACGAGGCCACGCTCGCGTCGCTCGGTGTCGGCGGCGTCCGATGTGTGATTGATTTGTGGGCCGACCGCACCGCCGCGCTCGCAGCCCGCGCCGACGTTGCGTATGTATTGGTGTTCGAGAATCGTGGACCGGAGGTGGGTGCGACGATCGATCATCCGCACGGACAGATATACGCGTACGACCACGTCCCGTCGCGACCGGCGCGATTGCTCACTGCCAAGTGGAAGCCCGACCTAGAGCCCGGCGATCGGCTCGTCGCCGAGCACGGCGACTGGCTGGCATCGGTTCCATTCGCAGCCACATACCCGATCGCCCTATCGCTGGCGCCACGACACCGGGTGCCCGACGTTGTTTCGCTGTCGTCAGAGAGCCGCGACGAACTGGCAGCGTTACTAGTCGACGTGCTCAGTCGCCTCGACCGTCTCTACGACCAACCGTTGCCATACATGATGTGGCTCAACCAAGGCGACTGGTTCAATATCGAGATCGTCTCGCCGTGGCGACGCGCCGGAGTCCCACGCTTCATCGCGGCAGCCGAAGTTGCGTGCGAGGAATACTTCAACCCGGTCATTCCCGAGCTGTTGGCGGAGCAGTTGCGCGATCTCGCCTAGTCACGCGCTTGGGTCGATGGGACCGAAGTGCGGCGATCGCTTCTGCATGTAGCTCGCCACGCCCTCTTTCAAATCGGGCCTGCGCAGTGAGGCGTTCATCAACTCGACCGCTGTCGCCGTGGCTTCTTCCAACCCGCGGTCCCAGTCGGCGTAGACCTGGCGCTTCATCACGGCCATTGATGTCGGCGAAGCGAGGGTCGCCAACTCGGTGGCGTATGCAAGCGCATGCTCAACGACCAACTCAGGCGCCATCGATTCATTGACCAAGCCCATGCGCTCCGCCTCCTCGCCGAGAATGACGCGCCCCGAGTACAGCAGATCAAGAGCATTCGCCATGCCCACCAGTCTTGGCAGGATCCAACTGATGCCGTACTCGGCGACCAGACCACGGCGCGAGAACGCAGTCGTGAACTTCGCATTCGACGCGGCGAAGCGAATGTCGCACATCAGCGCGATCACCAAGCCGATTCCCGCACACGCGCCGTTCACCGCAGCAATCACCGGCTTCGGTATCAGCACCGCCTCGTGTGGTCCCCTTCGGGCCATAGCATCGGGCGCACTACCTGGTCGCTCGCGAATGGCGGACAAGGCGTCCATATCGGCGCCCGAGCAAAAGCCACGACCGGCGCCTGTAATCACGATCACTTTGACGTCGGGATCGTTGGCTGCTTGATCGAGCAGGTTGAAGTAGCGAACGGCCAACTCACCGTTCCACGCGTTCAGCCTGTCCGGTCGATTCAGCGTCAGCAGAGCAACGCCCGGCGTATGAAACTCGTACAGAACAACGTCTTCATTGACTGGTCGCTTACTCACCTGGCACGTTTTCCTGTGCCGCTTCACTCGCGCTGTTGTGTCGCAACCAATCGATCAGCAAGTAGCCAGCAGCGAGCACGCCAACGATGATGGAAACCCACTGGTTCAAGCGCCAGCCGCCGCCTGCGCGTGCGGGATCGATACGCAATCCTTCGATCCAGAAGCGGCCAATGGAGTAGCCGACCACATAGACCGCGAGCAACCGCCCTGGCCGTAGCTTCAGGCGCCGATCGATGAGCAACAACACGCCAACCAGCGACAGGTTCCACAGCACCTCGTAGAGAAACGTCGGATGAAACGTCGTGCCCGATTCGTAGCCAGCGGGTAAGTGCTCGTCGTCGATCTCCAGCGCCCACGGCAGATCCGTCGGTCGCCCGAACAGTTCCTGGTTCCACCAGTTTCCGATACGACCGATCGCCTGAGCCAACGGAATCGCGGGCGCAGCTGCGGTGTACACCCCACCAACGCTCAGTCCCCTACGACGGATCGCCCACCCGGCAACGAGCGCGCCAGCCAAGATTCCGCCGGGAACGCCGAGGCCGCCTTCCCAAACCTTCGGCCAGCGCGATGGTGTCTTCCACGGCCGACTCGCATCGGTGACGATGAAGTACAGCCGCGCACCGATGACACCGGCGAGAACTCCCCACAACGCGATCGAACTCATGTCGTCGCGGGTGCCCTCACCTGCTGCCTCCAGGCGACGACCACTCAGCCAAACAGCAGCGACGACGCCGAGTGCAATCATCAGCCCGTAGGCATGGATATCGATCGGCCCGAGGTGCAACACTCCGTCGGACGGACTTGGAATCGACGCGATCCAGTTCGCCATCAGGCGCTACCCGTCACGCGTTGCGCGAATGCGACCGTCGCTTCGTTGATCAGGTCCTTGTCGTAATCCAAGGTGGCGACGTGAAAGCTGCGTTCAAGGCTGATGCGTTCTACCGGACCGCCGTAGCTGGCAACTAAGAACTCGGACTGCTTTGGCTCGACAACGTGATCTTGCGGCGAGTTCAGCAACAACATCGGCATCTGCATGCCGGCGTATTCACCAGCCAGCGGCGCAAGTCCGTCGACCAGCATCGAGACCACGGCGCGCAACGGCGTTCCGTCATAGCCTGATTCGGTGGCATCGGGGTCGGCGATGTCGCCACGAATACCGGGCAGCACTTCTGTGCCGCCATCGATCATGCCCTGCAGCATTTCGATCACCTCCGGCACCTGCGGCTCGGCGGCAGGGTTGATGCACACGATCCCGACGACCTCTGGATGATTCGCTCCGATCCGCAGCGTCAACGAACCACCCAAGCTGAGACCAACCACGAGAACCTCCTCGACTCGCGCGGCCAGCGTTGCGTACGCGGCCTCAACCTCGCCGACCCAGTCGGACCAGCGAATCGGGAGCAGGTCTTCCATCACGGTGCCATGGCCTGGCAGCAATGGCATCTCGACATCGAACCCTGCGGCGGCTACCGCCTTGGCGATGCCTCGCGTGCTGTCGGGATTACTGGTGAGACCGTGAATGACGAGGACGCCGCAACGCTTCGAGCCCGTTTGCGACCCGACGTGCGACCACGGCTCGGCGCCAGGGATAAGTGCAGTCATGGCAAGCAGTATTGCAGCGGCGGCCTCACAGATACGGATCGTTCGGACCCGTTGGCTCCTGCCACCACTCCGCTGGCGAACCGACCTGCTGCCAATCCTCAAACGGGTAGATGCAGTTGACGGGGCAGGCTGGCAAGCACTTGTCGCAGCCGCTGCACAATTCCGGAATGATGACGACATCGGGGCCGTGGTTGAAGATCGCACCGAACTGTGGCGGGCAGGCGCGCAGGCAAGCATCGCAGTTGATGCATTCCAACATCTCGATCCGCAGCGGCGCGAGTTGCCACTTCGCGTTGCGCGTGCGATCTTCGATCCGCTGCGCACGTGAGGCCGCCATGGGCTTCAGTGTAAAGCGCTAGCTGCTAAGGGTGGTCGACGGAGTCGGCTGTAGCCGGTTCCTGATCGACCATCAACTCCAGAAATGCCGCGACGACGCGCGGCTCGAAGCGCGTGCCGCTGCCAGCAGCTATGTAGTTGACAGCATCCACTTTCGCCCACGGCTGCTTGTAGACGCGTGCGCTCAGCAATGCGTCGTACACATCGGCAACGTGCACGATACGAGCGCTCACGGGAATGGCTTCGCCGGCGCGGCCATCGGGGTAACCGCAACCATCCCAACGCTCGTGATGCGACAGCGCTATTTCGGCGGCCATCGCGCTCAGCTTCGAGTCGTTCCCACTCAGAATCTCGAAGCCATGCACGGTGTGCGTCTTGATGATGTCGAATTCTGCGGAGCTAAGGGGTCCGGTCTTGGTGAGAATCGAGTCGAGAACCGCAACCTTGCCAATGTCGTGCAGCCGGGTCGCCACGCGCAGACGGCCGACGAACTCGGCGTCCTCATGCAAGTGTTCGGCGATTCCAGCCGCGAGCTCCGCGACGCGCAGCGGATGAACGATCGCGTCGTCGCTAGCACCTTCGGCAGCGGCGGCAACGCGCAACAACGCTTCCACGCTCACGACTTCGGCTTCATCAAGGCGTGCCTGCAGCATCGGTTCGATGTTGGCGGTTCGCAACCGCAATATCTCGGCCTGCTGCCGTGTTGTTTCTGTGTCGTGTTGGACTTGTAACGTGGTGATTCGTAAATCGCTGCCGCGGTCGAACATCTTCTCGTTCAACTCGTAGCGCGCCTCTTGATGAACCAGCGCCTGCTCGTAGTCGCCCATTTCCTTGCAGAGACTGGCGAGCTTGAGACGCAGGTTCAGGGCCACCTCCGTCATGTTGGACTGCCGAGCCAGTTCCAAGGCTTCGCCCCACTCGCGAAGTGCCTCGTCCTGCAAGTTTTGCGCGACGTGGAGTTCGCCGCGCGCAATACAAACCGTGACAATGCTGCCGGGCGAAAGGGCAAGGCGTCGGTCGGTGCGATCGCTCAATACGCCATCGGCGTCGTCCAAACAACTGGCAGCGCGATCGAGGGCGGCCAGCGCGACGTAGGCCATCGCCAGGCGAGCAAGGATTTCAGGCACGAACTCAGGCGCGTGTTGGTGCGCAAGATCCAGTGCTGATTCGCCAAGGCTGACCGCTAGCAAGTCTTCGTGACGGTCAGCACGGACCTTGGCCATGTTGGCGAGAGTGACCGCGTCGAGGTCGGGCCGATCGTGACCCTTGTTCGCCATGAGGGCTGCTTCGTAGGTGACGATCGCGCGGTCGGTGTCGCGCAAGCTGTGTTGGATAACAGCGAGCGAGTTCAGCAATAAGCCTTCGCTGGCATGCTCACCCGTCGAGCGATACAAATCGAGTGCCGCGATTGCCGAGGTAAGCGCCTCCGAGAAATTGGCGGCGTGGTACTGCACTGCGGCGATGAGGTTGAGCGCCGAAACCTCCGACATTGAGGCACCGCAATGGTGCGCCAGATCACGGGATTCGAGCGCGACAGCGAGCGCTTCGTTGTTGAGTCCTGACGCGTACGACAGCTCTGCCAAGCGATATAGCGCTTCTGATTCGCCAGCCTGATCGCCCTGCGCTCGCGCGATCACACGCGCTTGTTGTACCAGCGATCGAGCGCGGCCGATGTCGGAACTCTCGATGTTGCGCGCCTGATCGAGAAGGTCGTCCACAGCCAAATCAGGTCCCGGAATACGGGTAGCCGGTGTCGTCAATGTCATGCTCACCTCCTCGCGCGTCAATAGACCTAAACCGTCATTTCAGGCTAGTTATCGGCACTTCTGGCACCGGGGATAGAGGATTCTTCGTATTGTGACGGCGTGAGAACGACGCGCACCCGATCGACATCGCGTCGGAATCTGGATTCGTCGGCAATTGCAGCGCTGACCCCCGTCGTCGCGGTGGCACCGGTGTGGCTGCTCGCAATCCTGGTGTTCTGGTGGCCACTACATGTGGTGTGGCACGTTTCATTTGTCTGGTTTGCCGCTGGCTACCTAGCCGCCGTCGTGGCTTTCTTCCTGCGCCCGATTCAGCTGCTGATCCTGGCGCCGCTGATGGGTGCACGGCGCCCCACGCCAGCGCAATCAGCAGCTTTAGATCTCGCATGGCGCCCGGTGTTGCAGGCCATGAACTTGCCTGGTGGCCGCTACGTACTGGCCACGCTGCCCTCCAACGAACTCAACGCGTTTGCCTGCGGCGGCCACCTGGTGGTCGTGACCTCATATGCCATCGAGGCACTCCCACGCGATGAACTGACCGGTGTTCTGGCGCACGAATTGAGTCACCATCTCGGTTTGCACACAATTGCGCTGACCTTCGTGCAATGGCTCAGCGTGCCCGTCCTCCTGCTCGCCCGCATCGGGTTCTTCCTCCAGAACGTCGCCAGCGCTGCGACCACCAGCTACGGCAGCAACTCATCAGCGCTCACCGTGATCGGCCGCACGTTGGCCGCCTTGCTCACCGCAATCTCGTGGGTTTTCCTGTCTGGATTGCTGCTGAGCAATGCACTCAGCAACATCGTGGGGCGCAATAGCGAGTTCCAAGCCGACATGCGCGCCGTCGAAATGGGGTTCGGTAAACCACTGGCCGCAGCGCTGCGGCGATTCGTCGCCGACTTCGGCGCCGACCGCCCGTTGACATGGCGCGAGCGCTTGGCCAGCAGCCACCCGCCGGCGCGCACGAGAGTTGCCCGAATCGAAGCAACATTGCGGCGCCGTCGGCAACGGCCGGCGCCTGAAGGTGGCAACATAACAACGTGGCTGTAATCGATACGTACCAACTGACGGACCGTTATCGCAGTGATGAAGGCCGGGCGTTTCTCAGTGGATCGCAGGCTCTCGCACGCTTGACGTACGAGCAGTTGCGCGCCGATCGCCTTGCCGGACTGAACACTGCTGCCTACATCACCGGCTACCCAGGCAGCCCGCTAGCAGGCTTCGATCGCGACGTCATGGCCGCAGCCAAGTTGGCGGCAGCCGACGGTTTGAAGATGGTGTATCAGCCAGGGATGAACGAAGAACTGGCAGCCACCGCGGTGATGGGAACACAGTTGGCGGTCACCGTCGACACCTGCCGTTACGACGGCGTGATCGGCGTTTGGTACGGCAAGGCGCCCGGTCTCGATCGCGCCAGCGACGCGTTGCGCCACGCCGTGTTCGCCGGCACATCGGCCAAAGGTGGCGCGCTGGCGATAGTGGGCGACGATCCGACCGCCAAGAGCAGCACATTGCCCAGCAGTAGTGGCGCCACGTTGGTCGATCTCAACATGCCGATCATCTATCCCGGCGATGTGCAGGAAGCAATCGATCTCGGCCGTCACGCAATCGCGCTGTCGCGAGCCTGTGGTGTGTGGACAAGCATCAAGGTCGTCGAGGCGGTCGCCGACGGCACCGGCTCGGTCGAACTGCACCCGGAACGCATTCGCCCCATCGTGCCGACCATGCAGGTCGACGGCAAGTTGTGGGTACCGCACCCGAGCGGCGAGATCATCACTCCTTACACCATCGCGCTGGAGAAGGAATTCCACGAGGTTCGGCTACAGCTCGCTTCGGAATACGGCGTGCTCAACCATCTGAACACGATTCCGGTGCGCGGACCGAGCGACTGGATCGGCATTGCCGCCAGCGGGCACACGTTCCAGGAAACGCTCGAAGCGCTACGACTGCTCGGGTTCCGCACCACCGACGAACTGCGCGCCGCCGGCATTCGCTTGTTCAAGCTGGGAATGCCGGTTCCGCTGGATGCTGGCCAAGTCCGCGAGTTCGCCGAAGGTCTCGTCGAAGTCGTCGTCGTCGAGGAGAAGACGCCAAACCTCGAGTGGTTGGTGAAGGATGCGCTCTATGGCCGCGCCGATGCGCCACTGGTGTACGGCAAGCACGCCCCGAACGACGAAGCACTGTTCCCGTGGACCGGCACGCTCGAGGCCGACTCGATCGCACCTTTGCTGCGCCGCCGACTGGCTACGCGCCTTGCCGATCGCATGACGCCTGAGCCACCGCCGCAGCGGCAAATGATTCCGCTATCGGTTAGCCGTTCGCCGTACTTCTGCTCGGGTTGCCCGCACAACTCGTCCACCAAAGCTCCTGATGGATCACTGGTCGGCGCCGGCATCGGGTGCCACAGCATGGTGATGCTGATGGAGCCCGAACGCCGCGGCAACATCGTCGGCATTACCTCGATGGGTAACGAGGGTGCCCAGTGGTTCGGCATTGCACCGTTCGTCGACACGCCACATCTCATCCAGAACATTGGCGACGGCACGCTGTTCCACAGCGGCATGACCGCCGTTCGTGCGGCAATTGCAAACGGCGCGAACATCACCTACAAGATTCTGTACAACGGCGCGGTGTCGATGACCGGCGGTCAGGAACCGTTCGGCCAACTCGACGTTCTCAGCCTGTGCCGCGTGTTGCAGGCCGAAGGTGTCAAGGAAATCATCGTGACCACCGACGATCTCTCGCGCTATCGCGAATCAGCGGTGCCCACCGGTATTCGCGTGTGGGGCCGAGGCCGACTGATCGAGGCGCAAGAGCACCTGGCCTTTGTACCCGGCTGCAGCGTGTTGATTCACGACCAGCGATGCGCCGCGGAACTGCGACGCGATCGCAAGCGCGACGTGATCGACCAACCGAAGTTCCGGGTTGTGATCAACGAGCGAGTTTGCGAAGGCTGCGGCGATTGCGGCGACAAGAGCAACTGCCTCTCGGTGCAACCGATGGACACACCCTACGGGCGCAAGACGCGCATCGATCAGGACTCTTGCAACTTCGATCTCTCGTGCATGAAAGGCGATTGTCCCGCGTTCATGACGGTCACCGTTGACTCCGGCGAGAGCCGTAGCTCCAAGAAGGCGGTCCGCAAGACTCCGCCGACGGTCAGCGCGCCGGTGTCGGTCGCCACCGACCTCGACGACTACACGATCCGCATGGCAGGTATCGGCGGCACCGGCGTCGTCACCATCAGCCAGATTCTTGGAACGGCGGCGATGTTGGCGGGTTACCACGTGCGTGGGCTCGACCAGACAGGGCTGTCACAAAAGGCGGGGCCTGTCGTCAGCGACTTGCGCCTGTCTCGGACGCGGCCGCATGCATCCAACAAGGCGACAGCGGGTTCCGTCGATGTCATTCTTGCCTTCGATCAGTTGGTCGCGAGCAGCGACGCAACGTTGCGGACGATGGCTTCCGAACACACCGTCGTGATCGCCAACTCGGCGGCTATCCCCACCGGGTCGATGGTCGTCGACCCCACGCGCCCCTACCCACTGGCCGAGGTTGGTGCCCGGCTCGACGACAACTCCGAAAGCGCGCTGCGGGTCGATGCTCAGCGGCTGACGATTGCGCTGCTCGGCGATAGCGGCAGCGTCAACGTATTCATGCTCGGTGTCGCGGCGCAGACCGGCCATGTTCCCGTAGATGTCGAGTACATCGAACGAGCAATCACGCTCAATGGGGTTGCGGTCGAAAAAAACCTCGCGGCGTTCAGTTGGGGCAGGGCGTGGGTCGCCGATCCGACCGCCACCGAGTCGGCCGCCGGGTTTGCACCTGTCGTGGATGACACGCCGCTACGCGACCGACTGTCTGCGGATCTGGTCGGGTATCAGTCCAAAAGCTATGCGAGGAAGTTCGATGCTGTGGTCGACGAAGTCGGCGAACTCGGTTACGACGAACTCACCGATGCCGTCGCTATTCATCTGCACAAGTTGATGGCCTATAAGGACGAATACGAGGTAGCTCGACTACTGCTGCTGCCCGAGGCGCGCCAGCAAGCGAAGTCGGTCGGCGGCAAGCGCACACGCGTGACGTGGTTGCTACACCCGCCCGCCCTACGCGCTATGGGCATGAAGAACAAACTGCGCCTTGGTCGCTGGGCGACGCCCATCTTCTGGATATTGCGAGCGATGCGCAAGCTGCGCGGTACTCCGTTCGATTTCTTCGGCTGGGCGAAGGTTCGCAAGCTCGAGCGCGAGATGATTCCGGAATACATCGCAGCAATCGATGCGTTACTACCTCACGTGTCGAACGCGACACTGTCCGAAGCTGTAGCGATCGTCTCTCTACCCGATCGGGTACGCGGCTACGAGCACATCAAGTGGGATCGGGCAATCGCGTATCGCGAAGAACTCTCACGGCGCCTCGGGGTGTTCACCGGCGAGAACGTCCCGTCGCTGCAGTAAAAACTCGCGATCACTGTCGTTCGAACCACAGGTCAACGCACGATCGAACGCCGCAATCGCCGCTACACGATCGCCAGCCGGAGGCGGGCATCAGTTTCCTTGGCAGTGCGTTTGGCCTCGCGGCGCAGCACCTCGAGTTTTGCACCGCGTCTTCCGCGATATCGATGCTGCCGACGAGCCGAACGAGGGTGGCCAACACGCGGCCACCCTCGTGGCGGATCATCCGCTCCAGCGGTTCGGTCACATTCCGCTTCTGTCGACGACTAGCTGAAGTCGATCACCGGACGGACCTCGACCTTGCCATGCCATGCACCGGGAATCTGGGCCGCCCAACGCAACGCCTCGTCGAGATCGGCACAATCGAGCAGGTAAAAGCCGCCGAGCACTTCCTTAGTCTCGGCGAACGGGCCGTCGGTGGTGACGACCTCTCCACCCTTGGCACCACCCTTGACGTGCACGGTGGTGGCGGTGGCGGTGGCTTGCAATGCTTCGCCACCACCCATCACACCTGCCGCGCCGGCGGTTGCGCCGAAGTCGTTGTATTCGGCCATGACGCTGGCCCAATCTGCCTCGGTGCCAGTGCCTTCATTTGTTTTGGGTTCGTAGATCAGAGCTGCATATCTGGGCATTTCAATCTCCCTATTGGCTGACGGATGCTGTCACTGAGAACGACGAACCAGCTTCGCGAATTTCGACGGCCGGCGACAGAAATTTCTCGGTCAGACCGCGGCTTCGATGGCAACGTCGGCGAATACGGCATCGAATCGATTGCAGATCTCATCAATGTGTTTGTCGGTCATCACTGTCGAGAGCACGAGCAATCCGCGGGATGCGAAGTAGAGCCCGTGGTTCATGCCAGCCAGGTGGACGAGTCGCATGGCCTCCATGTCGTCGCGGACGAGCGAAGCCGTGGGCAGAACATCACTGAAGTACATGTTGAGCAGCGAGCCCACCTTGCGACACGAAAACGGTAACCCAGCCCTTGCGGCCGAGTCCGCGAGATGGCTCTCGAGTCGATCGGCCTGCATCGCCATCCGAGTCACTGCGTCGGATGTCAGATGCCCGTACGACACAACGCCAGCGGCAGTAGTCACCGGGTTGCCGTTGAAGGTTCCACTGTGGAAGATGCGACCGCGTGTGGGGTCGAGCAAATCCATCAGGTCGGCACGACCGCCGACAGCACCGACCGGGTAGCCGCCACCGATAATCTTGCCCAACGTCGTGAGGTCGGGCGTGATCCCCAGGTTCACCTGATGACCACCGGTGGACAGACGCAGCGTGATGACCTCATCGAGCACAAACACTGCGCCAGCTTTGTGCGTGGCATCGATCACGCGCTGGAAGAACTCGGTCGGCGCCTGCACTAAGCCTGAGGCACCCATCGCCCCTTCCAGAAACACAGCGGCGATCTCGTCGCCCTGTTCAGCGAGGATCGTCTCGAACGCGGCAGCGTCGCCCCACGGCGCAACGATCGTGTGCGGCCACGCCTTGTCGCCGGTGTTGCCGAAATAGCCAGCTTCGAACACTTCGTGACTGCCGTGATAACCGTGCTCCGCCATCAACATCTTGTGCCGACCGGTGTGCGTGCGCGCTACGTGCAGCGCCAACATGTTGGCCTCGCTGCCGCTGTTACAGAAGCGGACGAGGTCGATCGATGGCACTCGTTCGCAGATCAGTTCGGCGAGCTCGACCTGCGTGTTGTTGCGCGCCGGCCACGCCGTTCCATTTCCGATCACCCGTGAGACCGCATCGACGATCGGCTGATATGCATGGCCGTGCAGCAGGCTGGTGAAGTTGTTCGACAGGTCGAGGTACTCGTTGCCGTCGATGTCGGTCAGCGTCACGCTCTTGGCAGACGCGATGGTGAGCGGGTATGGAGTGTGGTAACCAGCGGCACGCGTGTCGCCGGCTGGCATCACCTTCTGAGCACGCGGCCCCATCGCCGCCGAGTTGGGTGTGCGGATGACGTACTGCGCTTCGATGGTCGACATGCGCCGACTATAAATCAATGGAGAGGCTGTCTAGTCAACGGCTAGGCGAGCAGGTCGCGGGTCACGTCCAGCCACAGGTTGGTGGTCAGACGCAGGCTCTCGACATCGATGCGCTCGTCGTTGCCGTGGAATCGGCGGCCGAAGTCGGAGGGATTGAGGTCGGGGCTGAACAACCCGGCGCCGTACGAGATCGCGCCCATCTGTCGGTAGATCCGCGAATCGGTGAAGCCGACGACCATTTCGGGGACCGGCCGTGCAGTCGGAAATGGCTTGGCAATACTGCGCGCGAGCGCATCCCACAGCGGAGTGTTGGTCTTGCTGATCGACGCCGGATCATTCATCACAACTTCGATCTCGACCTTGTCGTAGAGGTCGCCGAGTGCCGTGCGGAGATGCGCATCGACGTCGTCGGAACTTTCGCCGGGCAACGTGCGCACGTCGACACCGATATCGATGCAGTCGGGAATCGTGTTGGTCTTCATCCGAGTCGGCGAACGATCACCGTCGGAGCCTGGCCCGATTGTGTTGCACGAAAACGTCGTGTGCGTGCATGCATGCAAGTGCGCGCCGGGACCGGGGATCGGCAATGTGTCGAGAAATGCGTCGATGCGGCCCGGGTCGAGCAACTCCCGCTGAGCGTCCTCCGGCAGACCCATTGTCTCGACACGCGTGCGCCACAGTTCGTCGAACCGGGGCGACGGGCGATACTCGCCGATTCGTCCCACGACAGCCGCCGCTGTCAGCAACGCATTGTTCGCCTTGTACGGCGTGCTGCCATGCCCGGGGATGCCGCGAACTCTAATCCGCCGCCATGCCACACCCTTCTCGCCGACGTTGACCCCGATGAAGGGCGCTTCACTGGGGCCGCTGTGCAATCCAGCGCTCTCGGTCAACACGTAGTCGGCCATGATCGCATCGCGCGCATTGTCGGCCATCCACTGCATGCCGTGCGCGCTACCTGACTCTTCGTCGGCTACCGCGAAGAAGATCAGATCGCCCTTCGGGCGAAACCTGGTTGTCGCGAAGTGGCGGAAGGTGACCGCCATCGACGCCGTGAGATTCAACATGTCGACTGCGCCGCGACCCCACACCTCGCCGTCGATCAGCTCGCCACCGAAAGGATCGTGACTCCACCCTGCCTCGTTGACCGGCACAACGTCGGTGTGACCCATCAGGCACAACGAAGGCGCCTTCGGGTCGCTGCCTTCAATGCGGGCGACGAGCGATCCGCGACCGGGTGTCGGCTCGTACTGCTGTATCTCGAGACCGGTCGCACCAAGAAAATCGCGCAGCGTTTCGGCGCTGCGCGTCTCGTAGCCGGACTCGGGCGTGCCGTCGTTGACGCAGCGATTGCGGATGAGCTGTTGCAACAACTCGACGGTTTGTCCGGTCAGATCTGGCGTCGTCACTCGTACCCCTCTTACGCACCACGCGGGTGGTTCAACAGAAACTCCAGTATGACCGTACTGGCGTCGCCCATCCACGAGTGCGGAGCACCTTCGACTGCGACGAGGCGGACCTCCACGCCGTCCTTGCACTGTGTCCAAGAGTCGACTGCGACCTCGCATCCCATCGCCGCGGCGACGGTCTCGACGGAGTAGGCGGCGGATCGGAAGTCGACGTTGGAGACGCTCTTGGCGCCGATGCCACCTTCGATCGGATGGTTCTCGTCGGCCGTGCCATGAAGATGGAACACCGACACCGCCTGCGAGGGTGCGCATTCGTCGATGCCCAGGCTGCCGGCCTGCAGACCGATTGCGACGATGCGATCGGACAACTCGCAAGCGAGGCGATAGGCCATGATTCCTCCGTTCGAGTGGCCAGCCGCGAAGATCCGGTTGGGGTCAATGTCGCGCTCGGCAACGATGGTGTCGATGAGTGCATCGATGAAACCGACGTCGTCGACGTCTTGTTTCACTGCCGTCCCGCAGCAGTAGCCGCCGTTCCAGGTGCGGAATTGGTCGGCACCAGGGCCAAGTCCGACTCCATCGGGAAACACGACCAAGAATCCGTTCGCTTCCGCCAACTCGTCGAAGCCGGACTGGCGTTGAAACTGTGTTCCCCATCCGATCCCACCGTGCAGTGCGATCAGCAACGGCACCGGTCCCGCCGGCAATTCGGAAGGTACATAGAGGTGATACGCGCGCGCGCGGCCATCGCTGGTCACCAACTCGCGATCAAGAGTCGACCCAACAGCGGCGACCGCGGGCAGTACCTCAACTACGGCTGTCGTTGCCGTGGTCGTTGCCGTGGTCGTTGCCGTGGTCGTTGCCGTGGTCGTTGCCGTGGTCGAGTCGGCAACGGTCGTTGCCTTCGGCGCGCAGGCTGCAATCGCGAACAGGCCTACGACAATGAAGGCGCGGGAATTCCTTGCGTGGCAGGTCTGCATACCCCCATTGTCGAGCACAGTCATGAGGAAAGCATGAAGTGCGCAGCCGAAGTCCTCTTCGGCATGTCGCTTTAGGCCCGCTCGAGCCCGGCGGCGATAGCCCTCACGTCGTCGAGGGTTACTAACTCACCCACCGGTGCTCAAGTCAGCTTCTTGGCCAGTCGTAACTTGCCGGTTGTCGCCGGCGAGCCGAGCGCGGCCATCGCGACCTCATAGTCGGGCAGCGAGAACACGTCGCCGTCGTCGTTGATCATCAAGAAGCGATCGAACTTCTCCAGAAACGCCCTGTCGTGGCTGACCGCGATTACGGTTCCCTGAAATCTGTCGAGCGCACCTTCGAGGGCCTCGGACGACTCGATGTCGAGGTTGTCGGTGGGTTCGTCGAGCAGCAGCACGTTGTGGCCCTCCAGTTCCAGGCACAGGATCTCGAGCCGTGCCTTCTGCCCGCCTGACAGCGTGCCGAATTCCTGTCGGGCATTGCCGGCCAAGCCGTAGCGCGCTAGCGCCTTCATCGCTTTCTCGTCTTCAAACACGCGGGCTCGCACGATGTCCATGCACTCACGACCCAGAAAGTCGGCGCGGTCGTTGATCTGCGTGAACGTGCCCACCGATGTACGGGGTCCGAAGTTGATCTTGCCGTCGAACGGCGCGATCGTGCCGGCAAGTGCTCCAAGCAGGTGGCTCTTACCGGTGCCGTTGGGCCCGATCAGGCCGAGACGCTCGCCGAAGTGGACTTCGTCGCTGAACGGCAAGAACAGATCGTTGACCGAGACATCCAACAGTTGGACGACCCGTCGCGCCGAGTCCCCTCCGCGCAGCCGGACGTGAATCTGCTGATCGGGCACTGGTGGCGGCGGCGGACCAATCGCGACGAATTTTTCCCATCGCGTTTCTGCGGCGTTGGCCTTCGACGCGTTCTTGAAGTTCAGCGCAGCACGTTGCTTCATGATCTTCATGTGGCGGAACAGCCGACGTTCCTCGTCGTTCCACCGCTTGAGCGCATCACCTAGCAATTCCTGTCGGCGAGCACGGGCTTCGGGGAAAGTGGCGTACGAGCCGCCGTGCACCCACGCGCCGAAACCTTCGATGACGATCACCTTCGTGACAACACTCTCGAGCATTGTGCGGTCGTGGCTAACCATGAGGATCGTGCTCTTGCACGCCTTGATCTGCGCTTCCAACCATACGCGGGTCGGAATATCGAGATAGTTGTCGGGCTCGTCGAGTAGCAAGATGTCAGCGTTCGAGTTCAGTAGCAGGTCGAGTACCAGCCGCTTGCGCTCACCGCCGGACAGTTCGCTGACCAGTCGAGTCGAAAAATCCTCGACGGCCGACTTCACGCTTCGGCGTGCGGCCGCCGCCCACTGCATCTCGAGTTCGTAACCGCCGAGGTCGCCCCAATGAGTGAGGTGTTCGGCGTAGTCCATTCCGCTATCTGCGCCCGCGAGCATGGCCTGCTCGGCCGCGACCATCGCGCGCCCAGCCTCTCGCAGCGCGGTCGGCGCCACCTCAATCAGCAGGTCGCGCAACGTGTCGCTGGGGCGCGACATGCCAACGTCTTGCGTCATGCGCAGCACGGTGCCGCCGAGCGCAAACTCGCCTTCGTCGGCCTCCAGCTCGCCGGCAAGGATACGCAGGATTGTGCTCTTGCCGACTCCGTTAGCGCCGACGAGCGCTGCGACCTCGCCGGGCGCGACGCCGAAGCCGACGTCGAAGAACAATGAGTCCGACGCGGGCGGCGCATATTCGAGTTCGGATACAACGATGCTGCTCACAGACCGACCATCCTGCCCGCTACTCGGGCGCGAAAGCGTGTCAGTTTCGCACACGAGATCGCGCCCAACCCAAGCAAGCAGAGCAGCAGGGATGGGGTACGGTCGCGCTCGGACCGGGGGTGGCAGATGAAACAGCTCAGTGGGCTCGACGCCAGCTTCCTCTATATGGAAACGGCGACCACGTTCGGCCATGTCAGCGGGCTCGGCATCTACGACCGACCATCGCCGGACTTCGATCCGTTGCAGGCGGCGCACGACCGCTTCGGCGCGATGATCGGCCTCGCAGAGCCAATGCGACGCAAGTTGGTGCAGGTCCCTTTCCAACTCGACCATCCGTACTGGATCGACGACCGCGAGTTCGATCTCGACTTCCACATTCGTCACCTCCGGCTCGACTCACCGGGCGACATCGAACAACTTGCCGATGAGGTCGCCGCCATCGTCGGACGACCGATGGATCGCACCCGACCGCTGTGGGAGGTCTACGTCATTGAGGGTCTAGCAAACGATCGCTGGGCGATGCTGACCAAAACGCACCACGCCACGATCGACGGCGCCGCTGGTGTACTGCTGTTGAGTTTGCTGCTCGACACCGAGGCAAACACTCCGCTGCCCGAGCGACACGAATGGAACGGCGAACAGCCGCCAAGCCATGGTGAATTGCTGCAACAAACGCTGCGCCGCCTGGCATTGAATCCAGTGAAGGGAATGCGTGCCCAACTCAGGCTGGTGCGCAATATTGCTGGCGCTCTTGGTCTGACGAGCATGAGCCGTATGGCGTCGCAAGCGCGCGACCTGATCAAGAACGTCGCGGGCGCTGGCGTCGGAGAAACCACCGACAACGAACGTCGCATTCAGCTGCCGCTCACTCCCGCTCCCGACACACCGTGGAACAAGCCCATCACTGCTCAGCGCCGGTTCGCGATGCGCGGCACGTCGCTCGACAGCATCAAGGCGATCAAGAACGCGACCGGCGGCACGGTCAACGATGTGGTGATGGCGATCTGCGCGGGTGCGCTCAGGCAATACCTCATCGAGCACGATGCACTTCCGGATAGGCCACTGCGCGCGATGGTTCCGGTTTCAATTCGAACTGGCATGGAAGACGATCCGTGGACGAACAAGGTCTCGAGCATCGTCGCCGACCTACCCACCAACTGCGCGGACGCGCGCCAGCGGGTGGCGCGCTGTCGCGAGGCAATGGTGGCCGCCAAGCGACAATTCGATCTTGTACCAGCGGACACGCTCAGCGACGTTGCGCAAACCGCCTCGCCGGTCGTTGCCACCGCCGCGCTGCGCTTGATGTCGCGCATGGCCGGTCGAATCAACCTGCCGACCAACCTCACTATCTCGAACGTGCCCGGCCCACGGCAACCGCTGTACTTCGGCGGCGCGCGCATGGAGTCGTACATTCCGGTCTCGATCGTCACTGACGGAATGGGGCTGAACATCACGGTGCACAGCTACCTCGATCGGCTCGAGTTCGGCATCATTGCTGCCGGTGAACTGGTGCCCGACGTGTGGCACCTCGCCGATCTGCACATCGACGAAATCGACAACCTGATGAAAGCGAGTACCGCGTGAAGACTGGCAGCGCAACGATCGAGATCAAGGCACGACCGCGAGAGGTGTGGGACGCGCTCACCGACGTCACACGCGTGGGCGAGTGGAGCCCGGAGTGCCTTGCTGCCCGTTGGGTACCCGATGCAATCGGCCCAGCTGTCGGCGCCAAGTTCGAGGGCGACAATGAGGTACGCATCGCTGGTCGAGTGATGAAACGCTGGACGACGACGTCTGAGGTCACGGCCTGCGAGCCGCCCAGCCGATTCGAGTTCGTCGCTGCTGGTTACACGACTTGGAGCTACGAGCTAGAACCGACGGCCGACGGCACCCGTGTGACAGAAACCTTCAGCTACGAACCAAAGGGGTTTACGGGTGTCGTCTACGAGGTACTGCTCAGGCGATCGAAGATGATGACCAAGGGCATGCAACGCACGCTGACCAAAGTGAAGGCAAAGCTCGAAACGACCGTCGCCCCGACATGACGGGCAAGATCAAGTTCGGATGGCTGTCGCCGGTGATCGGCAACCGGTGGAGCGATCATCAGCCGATCGTCGTCTATCAGGACGAGCACATCTTGCCGACTGCGATGGTGCACTTCGACTCGCTATGGATTGCCGATCACTTCTACGGCTTCGAAGCCAAGACCGATCCGTTCATGGAAGCCTGGACCACGCTCACCTGGCTGGCGGCCCGCTATCCGAATGTGCAGCTCTGCCATCACGTACTGGGCCAGGGTTACCGACCGCCGGCGCTGACCGCGAAAATGGCGGCGACGCTGCAGGTGCTGTCGAGCGGACGTTTCACTCTCGGCATCGGTGCTGGCTGGCGCGAGGACGAATACCGCGCCTACGGCTACGACTTTCCGAGCGCGAAGGTGCGCTTCGAGCAGCTAGAGGAAGTGATCACGATCTGTCGCCTGATGTGGACACAGGACGAGCCGTCGTTCGAGGGTCGGCACTTCCGCATCGATGGCGCGAGTGCGCCGCCGCTTCCCAACCCGGTGCCGCGTATCTGCATCGGAAGTTCGGGCGAGAAGGTCGGCCTGCCGCTCGTCGGTCGCCTCGCTGATATGTGGAACGGTTCCTTCCGCGACGATGAAGTGTGGACGCGGCGGTTGGGTATCGTGCGCTCCGCGGCCGAGCGTGCTGGCCGCAACCCAGCCGACATCGAGGTCAGCACAACCTTCGAGCGCGCGCTCCCGGAGACCGACGCCGACAGCGCGCAGTGGGTCGAACAGTTGCAGCACAGAGCCAACCTCGGCGTGCAACATTTCGTCCTCGACTTCGGCCACCCGAAGTCGGTCGAGCCCATCCATCGGTTCGTCGAGCAGGTCATGCCTGCGGTGTACGCTCCGCGTTAGTCGCTCTGGTCGATCGGCGATCAGCGAACATCGAACATCGAACATCGAGGAGAGATTGCATGGCGTATCCCGCAACATTTGAGGTTCAGACCCCGGCAAAGATCGCCAACTGGCGCGCCATCGGCCAGATCTTTATGGCGATTCCGCACTTCATCATCAACTACGCGCTCACGATCGTTGCCGAAGTGTGTGCGCTGATCTCATGGTTCGCAATCCTGTTCACCGGCAAGATGCCTCAGGGGCTTTCCAACATGATCACCATGGCGCTGCGTTACCAGAGCAGGACAATGGCGTTCGCCGGCTTTCTGCACGATCAGTTCCCGCCGTTTGAGTTCACATCAACGCCAGTCGACCCAGGGACCACGCCGGTGCAGGTCAACCTGCAGCCGTCGCTGGACGGGCGCAACCGGCTGACGGTCGCATTCCGCCCGCTGCTCATGATTCCAGCTGCGCTGTTCATGATGGTCATCGCGATCGTCGCGTTGGTGTGTCAGTTCATCGCATTCTTCGCCGTGCTGTTCACCGGCAAGTGGCCAGAGGGTTTGCGCAACTGGGTTGTGAAGAGCCTGAGCGTCTCGGTGCGATTCAACGCCTACGCGTTTCTGCTCACCGACATCTATCCACCGTTCAAGGCCGACCAGACCGTCTAGACCGTAAATGCTCGGCGCAGAAGGGCGCCGTCGACCATTAGACCCGGGTCGATGGCGCCCTCCGCCAGCAACTGTTGTGCTGCCTGCACGACAGCGCCGTGTGCAATACGCGCCAGCGTGCCACCGACCGAAACACGGCGCACGCCGACGTTCGCGAGTTCCGCAACGGTCGGCCCCCCTGGCCACAGCAGAACATTGACCGCAACGCCAACCGCGGTGACGACGCGTTCAATCTCGCCGAGGTCGGTGAGCCCGGGCGCGTACACCGCGCGGGCACCAGCATCGCGGTAGGCACACAGCCGACGAATCGTGTCGTCCAGGTCGTTGATGCCGTGCAGGTGATTCTCGCAACGCGCTGTCAGCAGCACGCCGTGTGCTGACGCGGCATCGGCCGCCGCTCGCACACGCGCCACCGCATGAGTGATCTCGTCGATGCGCTGCTGCGCCGGATCCCAGTCCTCGATGCTGCATCCCGCGGCGCCGGCGCCTGCGAGAGCGGCGACGGTTTCTGCGACGCCTGGCAGGTCTTCTGCGAAACAACGTTCGGAGTCAACGTTGAACGGCACATCCACCGCCGCTGTCATCGCCGCAACATGCTGCAGCAGTTCGTCGCGCGACACCAGCATGTCGAGTCGGCCAAGCGTGCCCGCATGGCCAGCACTCGTAGTCGCGAGCGCTTCGAAGCCGAGGGCCGCCAGAAGGCGTGCGCTGCCGATGTCGTACGGGTTGGGCATCACGAACGTGCCCGACTTGTGCAACTCGTGGAAGCGAGCGCGGCGCTGGTCTATCGAGGTCATGTTTGGCTGGTTGTGTCGCTGATGAGCACGTCGCACGGAGCATTGCGTGCGACCTGAGTAGCGATCGCGCCGAGCATCCGCGAGATCCCCTGCACGCGACGATTGCCGACAACGATCATTTGCGCCTGGACTCGCGACGCTTCGTCGCAAATTGCAGAGGCCGGGTCGCCTGGGACGACAACGCCGCTCACGGTCGCGATCGGTAGTTCACCCATCAAGGCGTCGAGGAACTGCTCGGCACCCGCCAACCAGTCGACGTGACGGCCAGTTTCCGTGCCGAGGCCGTCCGAACGACCTCGACTAGCCGCCATCACTAGGTGCAAAGGCGCGCCAAGCGCGGTCGCCAATTCCGCGGCCCGAAAGGCCGCGCGGCGCGCCGTGTCGCTTTCATCGACGCCAACAACTATTGGGCTAGTCATGAAAGTCGATGATAGGCGACTCAAACAAGGGCCACGATGTCGTTGAGCAACCCGACGAACGCAATCACAACGACTACAACAAAGCCGCTTCGCAGGACGTTCGGCAACCATCTGACCGAACGGGCCTCAGCTGGGAAATCAACGTCGCGCGTCAAAGCCCATATGCCGACAGGCACGAAAGCGAACGCGAGGAAGATCGCTGCCGGTGGCGCCGCTGCAATGGCGATCAGGGGCAGTAGCCAGCGCCAATGACCTCGCGCCGTCCACGACTCGGGTCTCGCGACCGAGTCGACGACCCATCCCATCGCAATTCCAAACAACGCCGGGACCGCAATGAACAACCCGATTGCCAGCCACGTGGGTTTGAGAACCGTGAAGTCAACCCCGTCGCGATGAATCAGCATCGACCCGGCGACAATGCCCGCTCCAAGGCCGGTCGTCAGCCGCCGGAACCATTGGGGACCAATCAACCACGGCCGCACGATTCGGTAGGCGCCGACACCAATGATGCCCACAACTGCGCCGAGCACCAGCAGGTTGTAGGTGCCAGCGAGGGTCACCTCGCCGATCGTGAAATCGTCGTCGCTCTGCAGACCGTTCACTCTCTCGGGTGATGTCACGCGGATCAGCAGCATCGCCAATCGGCTCACGCCGCCAGCGATCAGGAACCCGACCGTGATGCCAGCGACCGTAATGACCCGCATGCGCTCGAGCACGCAGCTACCCCACTGGCGAAACGCGTCTGCTGAAAGAGTCCGGGAGATGGCCACAAACTGACGGACGTTCTGGACACGCTCATGGGTGACATGGCTCAGACGGGATACACGAGGATGTCGGTCGCCTTGGCCGACGCTTGAATTTCGTCACCCGGTCGCAGTTGCAGCGCTTCTAGCGCGTCCACTGTGATCTCGGCAATCAACGGCAACTGCCCGTCGAGCGCGATTCGGACGCGGTCACCGAGGCGATCGATTTCCGCGATCGTGCCAGTCCATGTGTTGCGCACACTCGACCCGCCACCATTGCGAGCGATGGCGATCGACTGCGGGCGAATCACGGCAAACGATGAACCCGAACGCGCATCTGCGATCACCACGCGCGCGCCCGCATCCGTGGTCAGTACACCATCACTCACGACACCGGTGACGAGGTTGACACCGACGAGGTCTGCGACGTAGCGGGACCTTGGGTGAGCAGTCACTTCGGCAAGCGTGCCAACTTGCACCACCCTGCCCGCATCGAGAATCGCAACCCGATCGGCTAGCGCATAGGCATCGACGGGATCGTGCGTCACTAACACCCTCATCCCTTCGAAGGTGTCCAGGTGACGACGAAGATCGCGGCGCACGCTACCTCGCGTGCCGGCGTCGAGCGCAGCTAGCGGCTCGTCGAGCAGCAAGAGCCTTGGGTTGGTGGCGAGCGAGCGCGCCAGCGCCGCCCTCTGGGCCTGGCCGCCGGACAGCGCATGCGGGCGCTGATCTGCAAAGTCGTTCAGCCCGACCCGCTCGAGCCACTCGTGAGCGGTCCGGCGTGCGTCTGCCTTTGGCGTCTTGCGAGCACGCAACCCATAGGCAACGTTCTCCAACACGGTCATGTGCTCAAAGAGCAGATAGTCCTGAAACACGAAACCGATCGGGCGATGTTCCGGCTCGATGAAGACGCCGTTCGCCGGCTCGTCGACGACGACATCGTCGACTGCGATCCGACCGCCGTCGATCGGTATCAGGCCAGCGAGTGCGCGCAGCACAGTGCTCTTGCCGGCACCGTTGGGGCCGAGCAACGCGAGTAACTCGCCGGACTGCAGGCCGAAGTCGGCCTGCAGATCGAGCGTGCCGAGTCGCAATGCGATCTGGGCGGACAGCGTCATGGGCTTGGCATCGCGATCGGGTGATCCGGGCGGCGGAACCAGCGATCGCGCAACCCGACAAGTACAGCGAACGACACGGCGATCAACAGCAGCGCGAGGATGATCGCCTGTTCCGGGTTCGTCTCCAGTGCGAGGTACACGGCGAGGGGCATCGTTTGTGTTGTCCCCGGAAAGTTGCCGGCAAACGTAATGGTCGCTCCGAACTCGCCGAGAGCGCGCGCCCACGCGAGCACTGCCCCGGCCGCGAGCGCTGGCCGGATGGCGGGCAACGTCACGCGGCGAAACGTGTACCAGCGCGATGCTCCGAGCGTTCGCGACGCATCATCGAACCGGAGGTCGAGTTGTCGCAGCGATGCCTCGACGGTGATCACGAGAAACGGCATCGCCACGAACGTCTGTGCCACGACCACGCCAGCGGTTGTAAACGGGAGGCGGAGGTCAAACCACCGGTCGAGGTACTGGCCGACGATGCCCCGTCGACCAAGCGCGAAGAATAATGCAACGCCGCCGACCACCGGCGGCAGCACCATCGAGAGTGTGCAGAGTGCGCGCACCACTGCGCGACCGGGGAAATCGACACGCGCGAGCAGCCATGCGAGCGGCACGCCAAACACAATCGAAAGCGCAGTCGCCCACAATGAGCACACCATCGACAACCGCAATGCGGTGAGCGAATCGTCGTCGGTCAAGTAGCTCCACGAACTCGACCACGGCGCTCGCCACAGCAGGCCGACGAGCGGCAGCGCGAAGAACACCACAGCGACGATGGCGAGAGCCAACACCGGGATAGGCAGGCTGACCCGCCCGCCGCGGCGATGGCGACGACTCACGGCGCGAGGAATCCGTACGTGGCGAGGATCGCCTGACCCGCATCACTGGCGACGAAGTCGATGAAGACCTGCCCTGCAACGGGATTCGGCGATTCCTTCGTCACCACGATCGGGTAGTTGCTGATCACGTTGACGTCGGCGGGGATTTCCACGCCCTCAGCATCGTCGCCTGCGGCTTTGACATCAGTGACGAACACTATTCCCGCGTCGGCTTCACCAGCGGTGACCTTGGTGACGACACCCTTGACCTTGTCCTCAAAGCTCGCTGGAGTCACCATCACGGCTGCGTTCTCCAGGATCTTGGTGGCGCCCTTGCCGCACGGCACCGTATCGGCGCACAGCACAACGATCAGATCCGGATTCGCGAGATCGCCGAGACCGACGATCCCCTGGGGATTCCCCTTCTCGACGATGATCGCAAAACTGTTCTTCGCGACCGCCACTGGATCGCCGGCGTTATCGCCCGCGTCGGTCAACTTCGTCATGTTCAAATCGTCTGCCGACACGAACACATCCGCTGGAGCGCCCTGAATGATCTGTGTCACCAACTCGCTGGAGCCTGCGAAGTTGAAGACAACATTCGCGTCCGGGTGTTCGGCGGTGAAGGCCTCGGCCATTTCGGTGAAGGCCTCAGTCAACGACGAGGCAGCGAACACCACGACATCACCCGATACGGCTGCAGACGATGAGGGCGACTTGTCGTCGCCGCACGAGATGCCGACGAGGCCCAGTAGGACAGTTGTTGCAATCGCCAGTCGTGATGGGGTGTGCACGTCCGAACTATAGTCACGGGGTAACTAAAGGCCGCCTTCGATCGGCGAATTACGCTCGCCCGTGATGCCAACAATTTCCTTCACCGCCAACCTGCGCCGGCACGTCGATTGCCCGGCTGCAAGCGTGGAGGGCAACACCGTTGCCGAGTGCCTAGCTGCATACTTCGAAACACATCCGCAGGTGCGGTCGTACGTGCTCGACGAGCAAGCCAAGATCCGTCGCCACGTCGCTGTGTTCGTCGGCTCTGAGCAGTTGACCGATCCAACCACACAATCCGATCTCGTCGATGCGTCGACCAAGATCACGGTGATGCAAGCGCTTTCAGGAGGCTGACGATGACGCTGTTGGTGGGAACTCGCAAAGGATTGTTCGAACTCGAGCGTGGCCGCCGCGGTTGGGAGATCGAGCACACACACTTTCTTGGCGAGCCAGTCAACTCCGCCGTCGTCGGGCACGACGGCGCCACCTACGCGGCGCTCGGCACCGGGCACTTCGGTTCACACCTGTGGCGACGCGAGCCGGGTTCGAAGTGGGCGGAAGTCGGCGCGCCGGCGTTTCCCGATCGGCCAGCCGACGCCACCGACGTTTCGCCGATGACGCAAGACCCGTGGCCGTGGACCGTGCAACTGATGTGGACGCTCGAGAACGGGCCGACGACACGGCCCAACGAACTGTGGTGCGGAACCGTGCCTGGGGGCCTCTTTCGTTCGCACGATCGCGGCGCGTCGTGGGAGCTGGTTCGATCGTTGTGGGACATGCCGGAACGGACGCAGTGGTTCGGTGGCGGTTACGACTGGCCTGGCATCCATAGCATCAGCGTCGATCCGCGTTCACCCGACACCATGCTGATCGCAATCTCGTGCGGCGGCGCGTGGATCACTGACGACAGCGGTGCAACGTGGGCTCCGACGCAGGGAATGCGCAACGAGTACATGCCACCGGGCGAGGAGTTCACGCCGATCGTGCAAGACCCGCATCGCGTCGCGCGCTGCGCGGCAGTCCCCGACGTCATCTGGAACCAGCATCACAACGGGGTCTTCCGTTCAATCGACGGCGGTCGCAACTGGACCGAGATCACCGAGCGCCCGCCGGCTGTTTTCGGTTTTGCAGTTGCTGCGCACCCAACAGATCCGAATACGGCGTGGTTCGTGCCCGCGATCAAGGACGAGATGCGTATCCCGGTGAACGGCAAGCTGGTGGTGAGTCGCACCACCGATGGCGGCAAGAGCTTCGACGTGTTCGGCGATGGCCTTCCTTCGGAACACGCCTACGACCTGATCTACCGCCATTCGCTCGACGTCGACGCGACCGGCGATGCCTTGGCGATGGGTTCAACGACGGGTTCGCTGTGGATCAGCGAAGACGCGGGTGAACACTGGGCAACGGTGTCGGCGAACCTCCCGCCAATCCACTTCACCCGTTTCTACTGAGCCGTCTTCTACTGAGCCGTCTTCTACTGAGACGCCTTCTACTGAGACAAGGCCTCAATAGTCGGGAACGCAGTGTCGGCAAACTCCTGAGTTGCATCGCGCAGTTCTGCGATCGTCCAACGCTTATCGCCGCGGATCTGCTTGTCGAGCGACCACGGCTTCATCAGCTGAATGCGCCCACCGTGCACGAAGTACACCTGACCGTTGAGCGGACAGTCCGCCGCGGCAAGGTAAGCGACCATCGGCGACACGTTCGCCGGGTCGCCGGCATCGAACGCACCAGCAATGGGTGTCGAAGCGATCGCCCCTGTTAGTCGCGTGCGGGCCGCGGGAGCAATCGCGTTGGCACGGACTCCGTACTTACGCATCTCGATGTTGGCGATGAGCGTCATCGACGCAATCCCCGCCTTTGCCGGGCCGTAGTTCCCTTGACCGACATTGCCGAGCAGTCCCGACGTCGACGACGTGTTGATCAGCGACCGGTCGGCGGTGATGCCAGCCTTGGACTGATCGCGCCAGAACTCACCAGCGTGACGGGTCGGACAGAAATGGCCCCTGAGATGGACGCGCACGACGGAGTCGAACTCGTCCTCATTCATGTTGGCCAGCATTCGGTCACGCAAGATTCCGGCGTTGTTGACCAGCACGTGCAGGTCACCGAACTCGGTGATCGCTGCTGCGACGAGCCGCTTGGCACCATCCCAATCGGCAACGTCGTCGCCGTTCACGATCGCGGTTCCTCCGGCGGAGCGAATCTCCTCGACGGTCTCCTGCGCTGGCGTCATGTCGTTGCCGCTTCCGACGCTGTCGCCACCAAGGTCGTTGACTACGACTCGCGCGCCTTCGGCAGCCATCAAAAGTGCGTGCTCTCTACCGAGCCCGCGACCGGCGCCGGTAACGATGACCACTCGACCGTCTAGTTCTTGCACGACTCACGCTCCATCAAATCTTCGGCTGACTGCATCAATCAGTACACTCTAAATGCAATGCCGTGGACGCGAGACACCATGACCGTTGACGGCGAACTCGTCGACCGGATCGGCGTGCGATTGGATCCGGCTAGAGACGACACGGCAACCCTTCCGATGTCGCCCGCCGTCGTTCGCGCAGGTTCGGTACTTGTCGCGGCTCTGATGCTGGCCGCCGACATCGCTTCTGGAATCCGCCTACACGAACCCGGTGTTGCGCGAGTGTTGACCACGTCGTTCTCGCTGCGCCGCCCCCGCACCGAAACTGTGGGTCCGATCACCGCGGTGTCGACACGTCTGTTCTCCGAAGGCAACCGCTTCGTTGATCGCCTTCGCTTTGAGAACGACTCTGGCGATGTTGTCGCAACCGGACGCATCTCGTTTGTTGTCCGCCGCGGCGATGAGCCGCCGCGAGACGCGCGCAGCCGATACCTCACCGAGTGGGCGCAGCCGATACAGCAACCGCTCATCGACGCCGCCGGCATGCAGGTCGCCGACCCCGCCACGGGCCGCGTCACGCTGCAATCAGCCAACGAGCTCAAGCGCGACGGCGGAATCCTGCAGGGATCGTTCGTCACGCTGCTCGGCGAGGCAAGCGCCCTTGCCCTTGCCGAGCACCACTACAAGGTGCCGGCGATCGTCGAGTCGCTCGATGTCGAGTTCCTAGCTGGCGTCTCCCACGCTGTCATCACTGAGGCTCGGTGGCTCGCCGCCGCGGGCGAGAGCGACATCGAGGTCGTGATCCGCAACGGCACAACCGGTTCAGCGCTCGCCATCTTTGTCATCGGCTGCTGCGCAGCCGGTGAACGCAGATAGGTATACGAGGTATGGCTGCAGTCACCAATCTCGGCAACGCCAGCGTGCTGATTGAGACCGACGACGCGCTGGTCCTCACCGATCCGTTCTTCGGGCGCAGTCGTGGCATCTCCGACATCGCGGCGTTTGCCCCGAACGACGTTCCCGCGTTGACCGCCATCATCGGTAGCCACTGGGCGCAGGATCATTGGGAGATTGACCTGCTCGCGAGCTATCCGCATCGTGAGACGACTGCGGTCTACGTCGCCGACGAAAGCATGGCGGAGAGTGCACGAGCGGCGGGGTTTCGACACGTTGAGACGCTGGCGTGGGGCGAACGTCGACAATTGACCGACACCGTCGAGCTCGAGGTCGTTCCAGAGCACGTGGCAGCCGACGGGATGCGTACCAACAACTATGCGATCAACTCCTCATGCGCGCGCATCTTCTTCGGCGGCGAAGTGCTCGACCTCGAAACCCTGACGACCTACGCGCGCACAGCCGATGCATTCGACTGTGCGATCGGCCCAGTGAACGGCGTGCTGTTCAAGGGCCGACAACTGGTAACGACGGCTGCCGAAATGGCGAAGGTCAGCCAAGCCCTAGGCGCGGCCCGCCTGATCACGATTCACGACGGCCACCTTCCGTTTGAGGGCCTCGTTGCCATCACCTCGTGCGCCGCCGATCTGGCCGAACTCGATCTCGAAGGGCTAGAAGTCATCACACTGTCCTCGGGCGAGCGGTTCCGCGTTTAGCTATGCAGCGCCCAGCCTTGGCGTGCTAGCGCAGTGGCCGGGCGGCCCAGCGCTTCTGCCTCGGCACGCAGTGCGACGACGCGCATCGTGGCGAGGTGCAAGTCGAATTCCTGCGTGAATCCCATGGCACCGCAGTACTGATGTGTGCGCCCGAACACGATCTTGGAAGCTTGAATCGCATGGGTCAGCGCGGCAGCGGCTGCTTGCGGCGTTCCATAGTGCGCGGCTTCAAGGCTCAGCCAACGCGCACCCTCGACAGCAACGGCGCACTCCGCGAGCCCATGCTGTAACGCCTGGAACGAGCCGAGCGCGCGATTGAACTGCTTCCGGTCGGTGACGTACCCAACGGTCAGGTCGGTGGCGAACCGCATTGCGCCCACCATTTCGATGGCGAGCCCGATACGCGCCCATGCTCTGATTTCCTCGGGGTCAACATCGATCATGACGTCGCCCTCGGGAACGTCGTCGAGCTGACCAACCGGCCACCCAAGCCGCGAGACCACGCGCTCGACCGATAAGGGAAGCGGGGCGACAAATCTGACATCGCGTTGACCGATGACGATCAGTGCAACTGCATCGGTCGCGAAGCGCGCCGGCCCGCGGTGCCCCTCGGCGACCACGCTGACCGGCCCTTTGATCGCCTCCGGCAGCGATGGCGCGATGAGCAGACGCGAGCTCGTCGCCGCCGTTCCCAAAGCCAGCGAGATGGCCTCTTGCACCAGCGCCGCGTCGAGACGGTTGGCGCTACCAGCCTCGGCAATGTCGAGGAACCCTGCCCCCTCCAAATGTCGTTCGAGGTCGTGATCGTACGTCGGGTCGTCGCCGCCAAGGTGGCGTAGCCGTGTCGCGCCAGCGTGCCGCGTCAGCAATGTGGCCATCGCGTCGCGAATCGCACTTTGGTCGTCGTTGAGATGGAAGTCCATGGTCAGCCTTTTGGAAGTCCGAGGTGGAGTCGAGAGATGAGGTTGAGTTGCACCTCGTAGGCACCAGCCGCCACGCCTGCGGCAAGCGCCTTGCGTAGTTGATAGTTCGACGGCGACCGATACGTCAGTGTGTTCCCGACGTCGATAGCGAGACACGCTTCAGCAACGAGACGTTCTGCTTGCACCATCGCGACGCGCGCGATGTTCCCGTTCGGTGAAGGGGGAACTTCGCGCGCTCGCTCGTCGATCACTCGATAACTCAATATGCGAGCGGCCTCACACGCTGCCTTGGCAACACCGATCGCCTCAACGGCGATCGCGTCGATCGTTCGTCCTTCAGCGGTCGCGCACTCGATCGTTTCGTCAAGCAAGTAAGCGGCACGCGCCCACCGCGGTGATCCGACGCGTTCGTACGACAGCGCCTCGCGCACGACGGTCCAGCCCTCGTTCTCGGGACCGAGCCGATTTGCTACTGGAACACGCACATCGGTGAAGATCAGTTCGTTGAACGAGTGGTCGCCGACTACACCCGGAATCGTCGAAATTTCCAGTCCCGCAGTTGGCATATCCACCAGCAACACCGTGATGCCTCTGTGCGATTCTGCTTCCGAATCGGTGCGCACCAGCAGGTAACAGTGCTCGGCGACGTCGCCGTACGACGTCCAGATCTTCGTACCGTTGACGATGTAGACATCGCCGTCGCGTTCCGCGCGAGTGCGCAGCGATGCGAGGTCGGTGCCGGCGTCTGGTTCAGAGAAGCCCTGGCACCAAATCACGTTGCCGGCAGAGATCGGAGGCAAGTATCGCGATTGCTGTTCCGCAGTCCCATTGGCCATGATCGACGGGCCGATCCAGTTGACATTCATGTACTGCGCTCCGCGCGGCTCGCCGCGCGACCAGAGTTCCTCACCGAGCACCGCCAACGTCCACGGCGAGGCGTCGTAACCGCCGAACTCGGACGGCCAGTGAGGAGTCAGCCAGCCACGCTCTGCGAGCAGGCCCGCAAAACGGCGCGAATACTCGGTGTTCGCTTTCGATCCGAGAATCGCCGTTTCACCATGCCAATGGTCCGGCAATTCCTTGTCGAGGAACGTCACGAGTTCGGCGCGATAGCCCGAATGCTCGTTGTCCCAGCCGAACTCCATTGCAACCCCTCCGTCGCCCTCAACCCAGTTCAGGACCTAGTTCAGTACACTAAATACTAGTTGACCGAAAGTGGCCATGCCACACCGGCCGGTCACTGGCTGGCTACCAGCCGTGTTTTTGAGCCAATACCCCGTCAGCGATCACTTGCCGTTCGTGGAAGTCCGCAATCTGCGCCTCATCGAAACCAAGCTCGGCGAGGATCTCTGTGTTGTGCTGCCCCATGGTCGGCGAGGGCTTTCGATTCCACACCTCCGGTCCGGCACTGAACCGCGCCGGCCACGAGATATACGGATGAGTCCCGCACAGCGGGTGCTCGACGTTCTCGAAAAACCCGCGGGCAACGAGCTGCGGATTGCTGATCGTTTCCTGAGCCCAGTACACCGGCGAGGCGGGAATCCCGTGCGGCCACAGCGCGTCGGTCACCTCTTGTGCGGTGCGTTCCTCGCACCACCATGCAAGTGCTTCCAGCGACTGCCCGCCGACGAGGTCCCATACGGCAACAGGAGGCACAGCCCACATCGCCGATTCGTCGGGGATCGAGATCGCGACCCACTCGTCGTCACCGGCGCAGCGAAAAACACCCTGCACAATTCGAGTCGATGCATTTCCGTTGCTCGTGTGCAGGGTGCCGCTCGCCGAGTAGTCGATGAGCTGCTCCGCCGCGGTATTGAGTGCTGCGCCGATCATCGCTGACTCGACGACCCGACCAGAACCCGTTCGTGATCGTTCCGCGAGCGCGACCAGCGCGGCGATGGCACCAAAGACTCCAGCAAGTGGATCGCACATGCCGTTGGGAATCACCGGTGCTTCGCCCGGGTAGCCGGTTACGTACGCCAGGCCAGACGCTTGCTCGATGGTTTGCGCAAATCCCACGCGGTCGCGCCACGGCCCGCTGAGGCCGAAGGCGGGCATGCGGACCACAACAAGCTGCGAGTTCCGTTCGCGCGCGGCGTCAGGCCCAAGACCCAATTGATCGACGACTCGCGGCGAAAAGTTCTCCAGCATCACGTCGCTAGTCGCGAGCAGTCGCAGCGCGATCTCGCGGCCCTCAGGCACCGAGAGATCGACAGTCAGGTCGCGCTTGTTCGTGTTCGCTCCACAAAAAAGCGGCGACCACTCCCACCACCTGTCTTCAGTCATAGGACGGATCGAGTTCATCCGAATTCCATCCGGCTTCTTGGGACCCTCAATGTGAATCACGTCGGCGCCAAGTCCGGCGAGGATGCCACCAGCCAAAGGACCCGCCCAGAACCCGGTGAAGTCTGCGACGCGCACGCCTGCGAGTGGAAGTTCGTTGGAACTGTCCGCGACGCGTTGATTGACGGTGGCCCAGTGATCGACATTGCCGGCGCCGACTGCATCCGTCGTTGCCGGGCTCGGAATGGATTCGCCCTCGAAGCGGTAGGGCCGCCGTGGCTGAGTGAAGCCATCCGGGTTCTGTACGAACCACTCCTCGGCGACGAACTGGTCGATTTCGGCCAGGGTTGCACCATTGCCAATTGGGGCAACAGGAATCCGCATCAGCGCGGCAATCTCGACGATCTGTTCGGTTGTCTGGCTACGGGTCCACTCGCGAATCGGTCCGTGCAACTCGTCCGCTCGCAACCGTCGCTCGGTAGCGATGAAGAGACGTTCGTCCTCGGCCCACTGCGGCTGGCCGATCAGTGCGCAAAAGTCGAGCCACTGCTGGCCGGTGATGACGAAGAAGCCGACGTAACCATCCGCCGTTGGTTCGATCCCGGGCACTGGCGTTCCACGACTCGTTTGAAAAGGTCGCTGCGCCATCGAGGCGAACGTCACCGGGTGCATGCCGTGCTCTAGGTGAGTCGCTTCCAGGATCGACACGTCGATGAGTTCGCCGCTGCCGGTTGTGGATCGGCGAGGAAGCACGCCGAGAATGCTTGCGGCCGCGATCACGCCTGCGAACCAGTAGCTCGGCTCTCCCCCAACCATGAGGGGGGCCTCGCCAACCGCCCCGCGTGGTGCCATACCTCCGGCGGCCGCTTGCAGCGTGAGATCGCTCGCTGGTCGGCCAGCCCACGGACCCGTCAATCCGTAGGGAGTGATGACGGCGACGGTGAGATGGGGGTGGAGTTGGTGAAGTTCCGCCCACGGCTTGGGCAGCGAGTCGGTAACAACGACGTCGACTTTGGCAAGGAGACGTTCGATCGCATCAGCGTCGGCGGCGATGCTGCGCTTGCCCGAGTGAAGGTACGCGAAGAGCGGCCCGCGACCTCGCAGCGGATGGCCATCGGGCGATTCCGCAAACGCGACGTCGGCGCCAGCGTCCGCGAGCACCTTGGTGGAGTAGGCGACGTCGATTCCGCCGCTGAGCTGCAGTACTCGCAGGTCGCCGTACGGCGCGACCGTGTCCTTCAAGGCCGTGTCCTTCAAGGTCGAGTCCTTCAAGGTCGAGTCCTTCAAGGTCGAGTCATCGATCACGCAGCGCCTCCGCCAACGCAGTCCATCGATCCGGCGCAACATCCATTGGTGACGCCAGCCGTACGCGAGACACGATGTCGCCGTACCGGTCGTGCAGCTTGTCGGCGATCGTGTCGATGTGTCCGACAACGGCAAACGTGTTCAGAACCTCGTCGTTGATGCCCTCGCCGAGCTTGTCCCACTCGCCCGCCACCGTGCGTTGGTGCAACTCCGTTCCCAGGTCGGACCAGCCGTGATGTTCCAGCACGCCGCGGTAGGCGGGCGTCGAAGCATAGAAGCCCAACTGCTGTCGAGTCTTCGCCGTCGCAATCGCGATCTCTTCGTCGGTCGTACCGGTAACTACAAATGAAGGTCCAACAATCTCGAACCCGTCGAGGGTCTTGCCAGCCCATGCGCGACCGCGGGCGAGAGCAGGCAACGTGACCTCACGGAGATAGCTCTCGGTGTTGAAGCCGTGGCAGATGAATCCGTCGCACACCTCGCCGGCGACCTCGGTCATGCGCGGGCCGACACCCGCCAGAAACACCTTCGGCAGCCCGACCTTCGCAATCGTTTCGTTGCTCGGGGTGAAGAACGGTGTCATCAGTGTGTGGTTATAGAAGTCGCCGCGAAAGTCGAGCCGGATTCCATTGAGCCATGTGTCCCAAATCGCGCGCACGGCAACCACGAGTTCTCGCATGCGCTTGGCTGGCTGCGTCCACGGCATCGAGAAGCGGCGCGTGATGTGCGCTTCGACTTGCGTGCCAAGCCCGAGCAGGAACCGACCATTGCTGAACTCCTGTAGGTCCCAGCCCAAGTTGGCGAGCGTCATCGGGCTGCGGGCGAACGCTACGGCGATGCTGGTACCCAGTTCGATGCTTTCAGTGTGGTCGGCTGCTACCGCCAACGGCAGGAACGGATCGTGATCTGACTCGGCTGTCCACATCGCGTTGTAGCCCGCGTTCTCGAACGCAACCGCGGCCGAGCGAGCGCCGCCGAGATTGCTGTCACGACTGAGCCCCACGTCAACAAGCACGGTCATCCTCCAGAAAGGGATTGAGTATACTCAATTTCCTTCCGCCCGAGAACCGTAGACATTGGACAATGTCCCGACTTCGTCGATCGAGATCTCGACCACAGACCCGGGCCGCATCGGCATCGCGCCAACCGACGTCCCGCACGCGATGACGTCGCCGGGATACAGGGTCATGTCCCGTGAGATGTGATGGACCAGTTCAGCGGGACTGAAGATCATGTCGCTCGCCGGATAGTTCTGCCGCTCGCGCCCGTCCACAGTCGTCCGAATCGTCAACGAAGCCGCGTCGACATCGGTCGTTACGGCTGGGCCGAACGGGCCAAAGGTGTTGAAGCTCTTTGCCCGACACCATTGCGGAAATGCTGCGTCGGAGGTGAGTAGCCCAAACGCGGTCACGTCATTAACGCAGGTGTACCCGAAGATGTGGCGATCAGCGTCCTCGATGGCGACGTTGATCGCCTCGAGGCCGATCACCACTCCCAACTCGCCTTCGAAGAAAACGCGACCGTCGTAGGACGACGGTGGTTCGATGGTTCCACCGGGACGCAAGAAACACGACGTCGGCTTGATGAACCACAGCGGCTCAATCGGATGTTGCCAGTTGTTCTTCTGCGCCGACGCGACGAAGTTGTTCCACAGCCCGATCATCTTGGTGGGCTGTGTCGGCGTCAGCAGCTCGACCTCAGCGATCGTCAGCGTGTCGCCGGTGGGCTCGGGGTTCGCAAAAATGTCGCCGCGATGGACCTCGATGACCCCATCTGTTGCCAGTGGCCCAACGACACGGCCGAACGCAACGACGTCGTTGTGACTAAAACGGACCCAACTCGTCACCACGGCCCGATCCCCAGCCGCTCGGCGAGGCCGATGCGCTGCAGCTTCCCGGTAGCGCCCTTGGGCAATTCGTCGAGGAAGACAATGCTGCGCGGAACCTTAAACGCGGCCAATGACTGCGCGAGGAAGTCTTTGAGTTCGCGTTCGGAGACCACTGCGTCGGGACGCAGCACCACGCCGGCAGCGACGTCTTCGCCAAGCTTGCGGTGCGCGACGGCAAAGGTCACGGCTTGGCCAACGCTTTCGTGACGCAGCAACGCTTCGTCGATCTCCAGCGGTGAGATCTTCTCGCCTCCCCGGTTGATCAGCTCCTTCAGCCTGCCGGTGAGATAGAGGTAACCGTCGACGTCGAGATAGCCCTCGTCGCCGGTGAGGAACCAGCCATGTTGAAACGCGTCCGCGGTGGCTTGCGGGTTGTCCTGATAGTGAGTGACGACCGTCGCCCCCTTGATGGCGACCTGGCCAGTGGAACCAGCGGCGACCGGTGAGCCCGACTCGTCGAGCACCGCCAGCTTGATTCCCGTCGGTAGCCCAACCGAGCGCGGCTTGCGCTGACCGGGCGGCAACGGGTTGACACACATCTGGTGCGTCGCCTCGGTCATGCCATACGCCTCCAGGACGGGTGCACCGAACAAGCCCTCCAGTTGTTCCAGCACCGACGATGGCAGCGAAGCAGACGAAGAACGGATGAACCGCAACTTCGCCGCTGCCGCTTCTGGCCGCCGCTGGCCGCGATCGATGATCATCTGGTGCATCGTCGGTACCGCCGTGTAGTAGGTCGGGGCGAAGGTGGCGAGTTGATTGAAGAACGCGAAGACATCGAAGCCGGCGGTCGCGACGACAGTTGCGCCAACCGACAGCGGCGCGAGGAGTCCGGCCATCAACCCATGAATATGAAACAACGGCATCACGTTGAGCGATCGGTCGTCGGCGGTCAGTGCCAGCGAGGTCGCGATATTCCGCGCCGACTGCGCGAGGTTGCGCTGACTGATCGGCACGACCTTGGGCCGCGACGTAGTTCCCGAGGTGTGCAGCAGCAGCCCGGCACTGTCTTCATCGGGAGTGTCTTCATCGGGAGTGTCTTCAGCCGGAGAGCCTGCGTTGTCCGCGCCAGCGATGCCGAGCGTCAGGCCACCCATTGCGCCAGTAACCGTCGCCACCTTCACGCCGACGGTCGCCGCGGCCGCAAGCACCGCTTCGCCTGAATCGGCTGCGACGATCAGCACCTTCGGCGCAAGATCCTTGAGGTAGAACTCGAACTCGGCCTCGCGGTACTTCGGGTTGAGCGGCGCGGCCGCCGCACGCGAGGCGCTAGCCAGAAATGCGATGGCCGCAATCGGCCCGTTGGGGACTGAGATCGCCACCCGATCGCTGGCGACGACGCCAAGTGCAGAAAGTTCGCGGCCCAATCTGTCGACGACATCGCGTAGGCCCCGGTAGTCGAGGGTTGCACCATCTGGGGCGACCAACGCTGTTGCATCGTCGGCACCGCTGTCGAGCAGCGCTCTTACTGTGTCCGTCATCGTTCATCCTGTCCTCGATTGAGACGTTCGTTCAATTGATTGATGAGTGCGTGGACGGCGTCGATCGCGGGTGTACTCACACCGGTCAGTCGTCCGAGCTCAACGAACACGCCGATTAGCGGACCAACTTCCATACTGCGGCCTTCGTCGCGGTCCTGCAGCATCGATGTTCGGTGTTCGCCTACCTGCTCGGCGCCTTTGATTCGCTGCTCGACTGAAAGTGGAACGCGCACGTCGAGAGCAGCTGCGATCGCGGCCGCTTCATGCATCATGTCGGCTGCCAACTGGCGAGTGTTTGGATCTGCACAGATCTGGCCGAGTGTCGAGCCGGTCAGCGCACTGATCGGATTGAAGGCCAGGTTTCCCCATGCCTTGATCCATACGTGCGAACGAATATCACTGAGCACACGCGACTTGAAGCCCGCCGAGGCAAAGGCATGCGCGATCGCGACGGCGCGATCGGACTTCGAGCCATCCAATTCGCCGACCGGAAAGCGATCACCTTCGATGTGATGAATCACATTGGCGGCGGTCCGCTCGGCGGCCGGATAGGCGATGCCTCCAACAATCCGGCCGGCGGGGATTGCGGAGGCGATGGCGCCGTTCGGGTCGAGCGCACGCAAGTTGTAGCCAGCGTGTGGCCCATCGAAATGGTGGAAGAACCACCACGGAATACCGTTCTGAACGGGCACCACCGCGGTGTCAGTGCCACAGAGGCCCGAGATCGGCTCCGCAAGCGCGGCGATCTGATGAGCCTTCACTGCGAGGATGACGGCATCGAACTCGCGGCCTTCGTCGAAGCGCTCCCCGACGCTGACACTGGTTCGGATGGTCGGCGATCCGTCGGCGAACGTGACGGTCAATCCTTCGTCGCGAATCGCGGTCAACGTTTCGCCGCGCGCAATGACATGAACATCGTGTGCGCTGGCGCTCAGCCGGGCAGCCAGTAGCCCGCCGATTGCGCCAGCGCCAACGACACAGAATTTCATGAGGCAGCTACTGCATTTACGATCGCACCAGCGGTGCGAAGTCAGACACAGCTTTCCAGCATGGGCATGCCGCATCCCACTGGATCGTGCGGTACTCGTCGATGAACGAGTGATCATCGGCGCTGAACGACCCATTGCCACTACCGACAAGTTCGATCGGACCACCGTTTTCGAGTGCGGCGACGAAGTTTTCCCGCGTCAGGTCGTCGGCCGCGCCGATCAGGCCGCTCAACAGCACGGCGAACAAGTCGCAGGTTCGCAAGATGCTGCTGAATTCGCCCGTCTCGACTCCGTCGCGTGGGATGTCGACCGCTGCATAACGCTCGTAGTTCGCGACGCATGCCTCGGCACCGGGGTTATCGATACCGCTCACTCGCTCGCCGACCCGTGTGACCGTCATCGCTCGGACTCCGTCGTACTGCGAAGCAGGGTTCGTCTTGGCTGCAATGTCGGTGGTGTGTTCGGAGTAATCCATGTCGAGGTACAGCGGGTGGTAGTCCTGGCCCTCGGCATAGTTGTACATGTTGGCAGCGCTGGAACCCCCAACTAAAGGCAGGCCTACCTCGACGTCCTCATCGATGAACCGCTCGATCGACAACGTGTCCTCGGCTCCACCGATGCCAATGCCAGAGGTCTCGGTGACCGACACCAGGTTGACACCCGCCTGGTCGAAAAACTCAGTCAGCGCGGTCACGCCTTCCACGATCTTCGTCTCGAAGTACATACCAACTCGCTTGCCCTCAAGTTCGCCGGAGTCGATCGCCCATTGGCCGTAGCTGACGAGATTCGTGGCCGTGTCGGGCCGAAGGGTGAACAGCCACGGCGCGCCGCGCTCGTACAGCGATGGTTCCCCGCCATCGGTATCGATGACAGGCACCTGATAACGAGTCGCCAGACACTCCGCACCAACGGTGAAGCTAATCCCGCTGACGACCGCGAACACCTGATCGTCCTGGGCGAGCGACGTGCAGACGCCCTGCTTCGATTGCGGGTCGACGATGGCGTAAGGGGCAGCGACGAGTTCGATGTCGATTCCTGCTGGCAGCAATCCCTCACGGCGCCAGTTGTCAACCACCGCTTCTGCTTGCAATGCGGGGTCGCCAATCGCAAAGCTCTCGTTGAGTACTGCGAATGCGGCGAGGTCGGGGAACGCGTAGCCAATCTTGATGACCGTTGTCGGACCACTCGCGACAGTCGTGTCGCTGCCATTCGTGTCGCTGCCGTTCGAGTCGCTGGTCTGGGTGCTATCGACGCTGTTATCGGGCTCGGTAGCGGTGGAGTTGTCGCCATTGTCCGAGCATGCAGCCAGGAGCGCGGCAACGGCGAGTAGCCCAGCAATTCGGCGATGTCGGCTGGGTCGAAAGTGGTTCGTGTGCATTCTCGCTCCCCCTCTGAAGATGTATTGAGTGTACTCTAAAGCAAATTGTTGGCCAGCCCAGCACCGTCACGAGAAGTGGAGCGATTTTGACGATCCGGATCATGTCGTCCGACGATCTCGCAGCTGCGCGCCAGATCAACGAGGGCAATCTCAGCGACGTCGATTCGATTTCCGAGGACGACCTCGGACGAGTGCTCGCCGACAGCCGAGTTGCGTTGGTCGCGGTAGAGCCAGAAGGTTCCGTCGTCGGTTTCTGTCTCATCATCGACGAGTCGTGCGGCTATCTGTCCGAACGCGCTGCATGGTCGTTCAGCACTTCCGGTTCCGGGTTGCACATCGATCGTGTGGTCTTCGACATGAACTTCTCGGGGTTCGGGCTCGGTCTCGCGCTCTACAACGAACTCGACCAACGCATCAACGCATTGTCACCGACCACGCTGACTTCGCTCGTGCGCACCGATCCCCCCAACACGCATTCGGTCGGATTTCACGACAAGCGTGGCTTCGTGAAAGTCGCCGAGTCTGTGTTCGGCGGGCAGACGTTCGCGCTGACACGCCGCGCTTACTAGCCGCCGAACTCGTTAGAGCGAACACTGTCGTATGCCGCGGTCTTGAAGGCGGTATACAGCTTCCCGCGTGATTGCTGATGAATACGAGCGTGGTCGGGGTGATCGCGCCACTCAACCGCGCCAGACTCCGTCTCAAAGACCACGATGCCCCAGTACAGGAGCCCTTCATTGACGTCGCGCCACAGGATGAACCCATCAAGTGATTCGGCCAATGCCTTCATGTCGGCGACAACCTTGAGGTGGACGTCGTCCTGATCGTGATCGGGACGCGTGGTCTCGAAGTAAACGAGTTGCACTACTACACCTGCTCGTAGCGAGCGCCGAGCGCCAGTTCGATGACTTCGACATCGTCGTGGTCGACGGTGTCGAGTTCCCGTATCGACGATGCGATCTTGAGCAACCTTCCGAAGGGCTTGTGTTCGTCGTGCACCGGCACCAGCTTTGGCGCGTGCAGAAGTCGCGTTGCCTCCAGCATCTGAGTTGCTGTGGCGGTTAGCTGGCGACCCATCAGGTGAACGCCGTTCACAGGACCGATCGCAACGTCGAACGGTGCGTTCGACTCACCGCAGCGGCGAATCGCATCCAGATCGCACACCTCGCCGCCGAAGAAGATGCGGGCGTTCGAACCGATGATCCCGTAGTTGTTGGTCTGTCGGCCGCGGCCAATGTGTTCCTCAAGGGCAAGCAGCGTGACGGTGTCGGTGAGCTTGCGTTCGGCGCCCCACTCGAGCACTTCGACGTTCGTGAAGCCGACCTTGCGCGCCGACTGTTCCATGTTGGGTGCGCTGACAAAGATCGGCGTGGCCTTGTGCGGGTACGCCTGCAACTCGGCCATGCCCCAATGATCCTTCACCCAGTGGCAACCGATGATCGCTGTCAGTTCCGGAAGGTCGTCGACGCCGATCGGCGAACGACCGACAAACGCCCGGCTGTCGACGAACCAGGGGTCCGTGAGAATCTTGGCGTCGTCGATCTCGATGATCGTCATCGCGTTGTGCAGCCGAGTAACCGCCCAGGTGTTCATATGGACTCCTATTCAATCGCGCTGAGGTCGTAGATCTGAGTTGCCGTCGCTACGAACAGCGAGTTGCGTTGCTGAGCCGTGAGGTCGTCGGTGCACTCACGGTAGGCGTCGACCAGGCGTTCATAGGTCCCGAACAGCCGGTCGATCGGCCAGTTTGTTCCGAACATGGCTCGATCGGGCTCAAAGACCTCCACGCAGCGTCGAACCCACGGTTTGATGCTCGCGACCGTCCAGTTCGGGTCAGCGCCACTGGCCAGCGCAGAAATCTTCACGGCCACATTCGGCCGCGTCGAAAAGACGGCGAGTCTTTCCGACCACGCCGCAAAATACTCGCTGTCACGCTCCTCGGCGAGGCCGGCATGGCCAAGCACGATCTGCGCTTCCGGTCGGCGATCGGCGAGTGCACACACGTCGTCGTACTTGGAATAGGGAACGAGCACCTCGAGCGACGCTCCGCTATCAGCAATCGTGTCCCAACCGGCCGTGAACTCCGGTGTGCCGATCGTCAACGGCGAGGCCATATCACGGACGCCGCGATAGAGGCGATTGCCGCTGTTCGCGCTCAGTACCGAGACGAGGTTGGGGTCGGCGACGCGGGCTCTCGCGATGATTCCGTGCACCGCGCCACGCGAATCTGCAAGCGATTGCACCCAGGCACTCTCGAGACCCGGCTCGGCTTCTTCGCACGATTGGACATGGACGATCTTGTCGGGCGTGTACGGACCCGCTTGGGCCGCGAGTTCCGCGTCGGTGAAAGCGGGTGCGTCAAGCCGATGCATACCGCGCAGGCGCGGGTGGTCGAACCCTGCTTCTAGGTAACGCCAGCGCAAGCCAGCTATTGCGTGATCCCAGAAATGGACGTGGGCGTCGACGAAACGAAACGACTCACTCATCTTTGGAGATGGGGCGGTTCGTTCCGTCCTTCGACAGCGACGCACCGCGGGCGTTCCCCATGTACGCCGCGATGACTCGTTCGTCGGTGTCGAGAATCGACGGCGCACCGTGCGCGATCAGTACACCTGCCTCAAGGACGTACAGCCGGTCGACGAGTGATCGCATCATCGGAACATCGTGGTCGATCACAACGACGGCGACGTTGAGTTCTTCACGCAGCCGCGTTGCAATTCGAATGAACGCGGTGACTTCCTGCGGCGTCAGTCCGGCAGTCGGTTCATCGAGCAGGATCACGTGCGCACCAATCGCCGACGCGCAAGCCAACTCCGCCAAGCGTCGACTACCGGTCGATAGGTCACCGATCTGATGGTGGGCGTAATCGTGGATGTCGAGTGAGCCGAGAATCGACAGTGCGGCCTTGCTGCGATGACGGTCGCGTCGGCGCGCACCTGGTGTGCCGAGAATGGCGCGGATCGAGTGAGTCGGTGTCTCGCGCTCCAACGACATGTTGATTGCATCGTGCAGCCGCATGTCCTCGAAAAGCCGTGCCTGTTGGAACGAACGGCCAAGCCCGCGTTTGGCCCGGCTCTGTGGCGACGAGTTGGAGATATCGCGGCCGTCGAGGAAGACCCTTCCGGAGTTCGGGCGTTGGTGCCCGGACAACACATCAAACAGTGTCGTCTTGCCAGCGCCGTTTGGCCCCATAATGCCGACGATCTCGTTGGCCCCAACATTGATCGAAACATCAAGTAGCGCGACCACGCCGCCGTAGGAAACGCAAATGTCGTGCGCTACAAGTGGCTCGGATTCGTCATCAACGCGTCGCACCCGAGACGTTCGCTCGACCACCTCCGGCAGCGCAGCTTCCTTCGGCGTGAGCCAACCTTTCCCAACAGCGGCTTCGACGAGCCGATCGCGGGTCCGGAAGATCAGCGAGGCCAAGCCACCGGGAAGTACCAGCAGCACGAACAGGACACCGATGCCCGACGACAGCAGACCCCAGTCCTTCCCAAGAATGCGGGGAATTCCCTGCACCCACACAGCACCGAGGACCGCGCCAGCAATTGTGGTGACACCGCCGAAGACGGTCATCACCACGAGCGACAACGACTGCGATGCACCGAAGGTTCCATCGATGTCGCCCGAGAAGTTCACGAGCAGTCCGCCGTACAAAAAGCCGCCGAAGGCGGCGATCATGCCGGAGATCATGAAGGCCGTCAGCTTGGTAGCGCCTGGCGAGATACCAACGCTCGCCGCCGACGGTTCGTTGTCGCGCACCGCGATCATTCGCTTACCGAGACCGCTGTGGCGCAAGCGCCGAACAATGAACGCGGTGAGCACGAGACCGCCGAGACAAATCCAGTAGTAACGCAGCTCCGAATCAAAGTTGATGCCGAAGTAGGTCGGCCGAGGAATCGACATTGAGGTGCTGCCGTCGCTGCCACGTCGGTTGAGCCAGTCCTGTTGCAGCAGCCAGCCGCTGGCCGCCACCGAAAACGCCAGAGTGATAACGGCGAGGAATAGTCCGCGAATGCGCAACGCAGGAATGCCGATGATGAGCGCGAAGCCGCCACCGATCAGCGTGGCTATCACCATCGCGAGACCCTGCGGCAGACCGGCCTGATAGAGGCGGCCACCAAATGCTGCGCCGATCGCGACAAACGCAAACTGTCCCATCGAGACCTGGCCCGCGTAACCGGTCAGGACGACAAGCGAAAGGCCAATCAACGCGAAGAGCGCGACGCCACCGAGGAAGAACTGTTCCGATGCGGAAACACGCGTCGGCAGGTACGCCGCCAACGCAACAATGCCCACCACGATGAAAACCTGTGCCCAGCGAATGCGCGCCGCGCGCGCGATCAGCGGCGAGAGTGGGCGTACCGATGCCGCAAGGGACCACGAGCTGGTCTCGGAGCCGCGCACGATGTTGCCCAGCCCCTTTTTGAGGAGGAAGCTGAGGCCGATCGCGACCAGGAACACAATGTCGAGCGCGCCGCCGATCGGGTAGTTCCAGACCACCAGGTTCTCGAGCACCCCGATTCCTAAGCCGGCGACGAAGACTGCGAAGAAGCCGTTCAGACCACCGAGCATTGACGACGTCAGCGCGCGCAGCATGAGGATCGGACCGAGCGCCATGCTGAGGCTGAGCGGTCGCGTTGGCCCAATCAGAATTGCCGAGATGCCCGCCAGCAGACCCGCGATGGTCCAAATCGCGAACGACACCCGTTCGACTGGAATTCCGGCTAGGCGTGCCGCGTCGGAGTTCTCCGCTGATGCACGACTGGCTTTGCCGAGCTTGCTCTTGCCCAAAAAGGTCGCAAGCGCCAGCGTCAGAATCGGGACGACGACCAGGATGGTCAAGTCGCCCGCGGTCAGCGTGAGGTCGCCGATCTTGACCGACCCGTGGAACGGCGTTGGGTAACTGCGGCCAGCGAGATCGGCGCCGCCCTTGGGTAAGAGGGCGCCCGCGAAGAAGAGCAGTTGCGCGGCACCAATGGTTGCCACTAGGACCGTCAGTCGCGATGCCTTGCGCAACGGCCGCACGATGGTGAACTCGAACGCTCCACCGAGAACGCCCGATGCGAGCAGCGCTAGCCCGAGGGCGACGGGATATGGCCAACCGAGATTGAGTACGAAGATCGGAACCAGTAGCGCTGGCAGCGCACCCATCTCGCCGTGCGCGAAGTTGATGACACGCGACGATCGGTACACGAGCGTGATGCCGATGCCAAGGAGTGCGTAGATCAGGCCACGGATGAGCCCGATGATCACGATGCTGAGCGGAACCTCAAAGTCGATCAGAGGAACTGTGAAACCGAGGATGTGACCCATCACTGACACGGATTCTTGTCAATGATGAACGCGACGTACTCGTCGAGTTCTTCGTCGAATTCTTCTTCGGTGATCTCCGTCAGCGTCCCGATGAAGTTGGCACTTGCTCGCGGCGCGAGTCGTCCGTCGGTCGAGTCGGGCACCGCGACGCCGGAATCGAGATCGAGCCCATCTCTGTCGACCGCCGCTATTCCTACCTTCGGGCAATAGATCGTGCTCTCGGACGTGTTCTTGACGGTGATTTGAATCGTCGCTGTGGTTCCTTCGACGCGGACACGCGGTTCGCCGATCTTCAGCACCGGCTTCTTCGATGCTTCCCGTACGCCAAGCACAAAGCCCGTACCGGTACCGAGTACCACGATTCCAGCGAAGACGACGCGTTGTACCTTCTTATTCCAGAGCTTCATACACGACCCTCGATGAGACGGCGTGTGAGTGCAGCGGCGTCCAGATTTTCAGCCGGACCGAGTGGCTCAACTACGCCGCGGTCCATGAAGAAAACCGTGTCGGCGACAGCCAACGCGACGCCAATCGATTGCTCGACGAGAAGAATCGTCGTGCCGTACTCGAGTACCTGATCGAGCACGTCGAGCAGTTGGCTAGTGATGGTCGGCGCGAGCCCCAAGCTGAGTTCGTCGATCAGCAGCAGATCTGGGCCAGCGACAAGCGCGCGTCCGAGCGCAACCATCTGCTGCTCGCCGCCCGACAACGTGCCGGCACGTTGATCCAGTCGCCCCTTCAGCGGCGCAAAGATCTCCAAGATTTCTTCCAACCGCCTCTCGGCGAGGTCGTCGCTGCCTTCGAAGGGATACGAACCGAACATGAGATTGTCGCGAACACTCAGCGACGGGAACGTCGACCGGCCAGCTGCCATCAGCGTGATGCCCAGTTTCGTTCGTTGGTCGGGAGGGATGCCGGTGAGATCCTGTCCGCGATAGAAGATCTGACCGGATTGGCCATCAAGGAGTCCGCCGATGTTGGACAGCAACGTGGTCTTGCCGACGCCATTGCGACCAACAAGCGCGTGGCAACCACCCTGCGGAATCGCGAAATCAACGCCGAACAGAACCTGGATGGCGCCGTACGAGAAGTCCAACGACTTCGTCTCCAGCATCGGCCCGTCGCCGGGAACCCACGCTCGCACGGCCTCCGACAACGTGGGCTCGTCGTCGGGTTCGAGAATGCCTATCTCCTCGTGCGACTCGCCTTCTGGGAACCCGAGGCTGGCGAAATGGTCGCGGCGTACCTGGTCGCGGACCGCCCGCGCATCGCGGCCGTAGCTGGCAAGGCCGAGCGTTAACAGCATCAGGCCCGACACGGCCGCCAGCGGCGAGAGAATCAGGAACGTCGTGCGCAAGTTGGTGATATCCGAAAGAATTCCGAAGATGATCGGCGACGCTGCTGAGGCGAGGCTTTGACTCACAGCATCGAGCGACGCTCCGCGGCCACGGAGGTTGGGGTGCAGCACATCGACGCGCGCGGCGTTGGTGGGCGGGATACCAGCGACGAGAAACATGGCGGCGATGGCGAGCGAGAGCAGCGCCAGCGCTATGTAAGGAATGCTGAAGGCGACAAGGAAGAACGGCACCGAAAGCACGCGAGCGAATCCGGCGACGGTGATGCGCGCTGACGGATGCTTGTGCTGCGTGAGATAGTCGGCAAGGTTTCCCGAGACCAGCACGCCAATCAGGCCACCGACCGCGACAACAGCGATGCTGGAGGTCGCTCCCGCGATCGACATGTCGTGGTAGCGGATGAGGAACGTAGGCGCCCACACTCCGATGCCGCCGAAGAACAAACTGCCGGCCGTTGCCGAGATGAGCATCGCCATGTACGACTTGTTCCGCAGCAGACCTTTGTACGGGGCGAACCCCTTGGCGACAATTTGCGGCTTGACCTCGGTCGTGCCGCCGCCTTCCAAGCGCTGATGTTTGCGATCTTGGTTGCCACGTACCGGTTCCTTCAGGCGCCAGACGAGAGCAGCAACGACGAACGCAGGAATAGCGAAGAAGTAGAACGTCGATCGCCAGCCCCACGCTTGGCTCATCGTGCCCGCGATCGGCAGCAGCACGAAGCCGGCGAGCTGGCCCACTTGGTAGACGCCCATCACCTTCGACCGCTGATTGACGGGGTAATAGTCCGCGAGTAGCGATTGCGATGTGGGGTTATCGCACGGGTCCCACATGCCGAGCGCCATGCGCCCGACGAGCAACATCGCAAACCCGTTGGCCATGCCCGTAAAGATCATGGTGATGCCCCACGCCGTCGTTCCCCAAGCGATGATCTTTGTTCTGCTGAAGCGATCAGCGAGCACGCCGAACGGGACGGTGAAGACCGTCACGCTGACGAGATACGAGCCGGCGAGCAAACCCAAACCAGTGTCGGACAGCCCGAACTCACGCTTGAGCAGCGGGAACATCGACGGCAGCAAGAACTGATCGCTGACGTTGATCATGTAGATCACGGTCAGCAGCGCGAGTGGGTACTTGGGAACGCCGACCAGCTTGCGCGTGATGTGGAAATCGGGACGCGGCGTGAGGGTCGGGGACAGCACTGACCGCTTCACATGTTCCGTCGCCGTCACGGCTTGCCCCCTCAAGCGCCGATCAGACGCGGTAATCAGTGTACTTATATCGAATTGACCGTGTCCAGACAGCTCCGGCGTAGGCGGATGCCGATTCAGTGCACTAATATTCTGCATCTATGAGTTCGGAGCCACGCTGCCCGGTTGATTTCGATCACCACTCGCACGCGTTTGCTGCCGATCCGTGGACCAAGCTCCGCGAGCTTCGCGAGACGTGCCCGGTCGCGTACTCCGAGAGTTATGGCGGCTTCTGGGTGCTGACGTCGTACGCCGACATCAAGGAAGTAGCCGGCGACGACGTGCGATTCTCGTCGGCGCAGGGCCTCACCGTTCCCGACAAAAAGAACCGCGGGCAACGCTCGATTCCCGCCGAGATGGATCCGCCGGACTTCTTGTGGTTCCGGCGGATTCTGCACCCGATGCTGTCGCCTGCGGCGGTCGATCGCATGACGCCCGTGATCGAGCGATTCGTGCATGGTGCGATCGACAGCGTCATCGAAACCGGCAGTTGCGACTTCGTGCATGATCTCGCCGATCCGGTGCCTGCGATGTCGACGCTGTACAAGCTCGGACTACCGGTCGAGCGTTGGAAGGAAATCTCCGAGCCGCTCCACCAGGTTGTGTTCATGCGCCAGGACAATCCCAAGCGCGCGGGAGTAATCGCGCAGCTCGGTGCCGTCAGCGATCTGCTGTACGAGACAATCGCCGCGCGCCGCGAGTCGCCACGCGACGACATGATCTCGTACCTCGTCGGCTCGACGGTCGACGGGCGACCAGTTACCGACGAAGAAGTCAAGGAGATGGCGTACCTGACGATTCAAGGCGGATTCGATACGACCGGCTCCGCAATCTCGAACGCGCTGATTCAGCTCGACCGCGATCGCGACGCACGCAAGCGCCTGATCGACGACCCGAGTTTGATGGTCGCGGCAACCGAGGAGTTTCTGCGCTTCGAAGCACCGCAGGTCGCCCTCGCGCGTACCGCAATGGAAGACGTCGTCATCGGCGGCCAAGAGATCAAGGCCGGCGACAAACTGCTGCTTGTTTGGGCGTCCGCGAACCGCGACGCCGCAGCGTTCGAGAATCCCGACGAACTGCAACTCGATCGCTTTCCGAACCGGCACATGACGTTCGGGCTCGGCGCGCATCGCTGCCTTGGTTCAAACCTTGCCCGCCGTCAGATCGAGCTCACATTGAACGGCGTTCTGCAGCGCATGCCCGATTACGAGATCGACCTGGATGCGGCCACGCGCCCCGAGACGGTCGGCATTGTGTACGGCATGTTCGACCTGCCCGCCACGTTCTCACCCGGCATTCGCTGGTTCCGATAATTCCCTTGTACGAACAACAGTTGAAAGCAGCCTCATGAAAATCGTGCGCGTCGAAGCGTTCCCGGTTGATCTGCGCTACAAGCCGGGCAAAGAGTTTCTGGTCTCCTACGGCGTGATCGACGCGATGCAGAATGCGATCATTCGTGTCACCACCGACGACGGGTTAGTTGGATACGGCGAACTGATGCCGTTACCGCTCAACGACCGCAGCGCGTGCATCGAGGAGTTGAAGCCGGTTGCAGCAGCGATCATCGGCCAGGACCCGTTCAGCCTGCGCGAGATTTATGCCCGCATCGACGCCACGTTCAGCGAAGAGCGCACCAGCCGCGAGTTGTTGCTGAAGGGCAGCCTGGACTTTGCGTTGCACGATCTGATGGGTAAAGCCGCCGGTGTGCCGGTGTACAAATTGCTCGGCGGCAGCTACGACAACGGAGTGCCGATGCACTTCTCGATCAGCATTCGAACTCCAGAAGAAATGGGCGAAGACACCGCCGCCCGTGTTGCCGAGGGATTCCGCACGATCGAGGTCAAACTCGGCCGCTTCCAGGGCGAACTCGACCTCGAGACAGAGATTGCTCGCATCGCCGCGATTCGCAAGGCCGCCGGCCCAGACGTCGTCATCGTTGCCGACCCCAACCAGGGTTGGACCGTCGAAGAAGCCATTTCCGTGCTGCCCAGCTTTGAGGAGTTCAACGTCTACGTCGAGCAGCCGGTGAAGGGCCTCGACGATCTAGCGGTGGTCCACGATGCGATCAAGATTCCGATGATCGCGGATGAAAGTGTCGGGTCCTCTCGCGTCCTGGCCGAAATGATTCGGCGCGATGCGGCCGACCTGATCAACCTCAAGATCCTGCGCACCGGCGGTCTCTTCGAAGCGTGCAAGATGCTCGACATGTGCGAGGCAGCCGGCATCGGCTACCGCCACGACAACGTGATCCAGACTCGTCTCGCCTCAACGATGATGATCCATTTCTCGACCACGTACCACGCATCGCTTCCCGACTGCGGTGGTACGCAGTTCACGCGCACGATCGAAGACATCGTGATCGACGACGAAGGTGTCTACATGGACGGTGGTACTGCCAAACTCCGCAATCCCGATGCGCCGGGTATGGGCGCAACACCAAAGCCGGAACTCCTCGGCGACCCGATCCTGATTGCTGGCCGATGAGCACCCACGACCAAGACGCCGACAACCTAAACGACACGCACAACCTGTACGACGCCGACCACCTGAACGACAAAGCCCGCCAAGAAGTCCTCGCGCTCGAAGCGTCGATTTACGACAACCCGTCGTCGCGCGCCAACGTGGGGCACTTGCTCGCTCCCGAGTTCTGGGAAGTCTCCCCTTCCGGCGAGAAAGTAACCGGCGAGATGGTGTTAGAGCGCATGGCGACAAATCCGATGATCGTCGACGAGTATCCGGTCAACGACACCCGTGTCGACGTGTACGGCGACGTTGCGATCTCAACGGGTCGCACAGTGTTGCGCGGCAGAGTGCCTCAAGAAGACGGAACCGAAAAGCACGTCGAGCGCATCAACCGCTTCGCGCACGTATGGGTGAGGCGCGACGGAAGGTGGCAAACCGTCTTCGCCCAAAACTCAGACGCCGTCTAGCCCAGCGCTCAAACCCAAGATTTACATAAAGTGCGTCGAGCAGTGACCCGCTGTTAGAGGCCGTGTCAGCCTCAAGCGTTTTGACACAAAGCGAAGAGGTCACACCGACCTGAGGTTGCTGGTGTCAGTGGTTAGCCGATCGATCCGATCGACGGCCAGGCTCTTTCGTTGGTGTTGTGTCGACTCAGTTGGAGAGCGCTGCTGGGCGTTCAGCTGGATGCTTGTTGATCGGGCTGGTCCAAACCGAACCCGGGAGGTTCGTACCAACAACGACGCGGGTGTTCGTGCCAGCAAGACTGCGGTGCAGCCATCCTGCGGGCGCTTGCAGCCGACAGCCAGGCTGGACCTGGGTCACGTTGCCGTGTTCATCGGCGAAGGATCCGGTGCCCGAAATCACCCAAGTGACTCCTTCGAACTCGTGCCAGTGGAGGGTCTCGTCGGTCTCATGGACGTCCTCGAACGCCAACCCGTGCAACCCCATGGCCGCGACTTGCTCGAGCGCGTCGCGCTCCGTGATCGGCGCACCTGTCGTGAACTCGTAGCCCATGGCGTTCAATCTCCTTGTCGATTCCGTTGGCGGCTCGGTCGGTCCGGCACCGTTGTCCGCTGCTCATCATCGCACGGTTTCGCCGAGCGTGAAAGGGCCCGACAAAACAACCATCGGCTTGTACCCCCGCCACTCCAAAGCGCTCCAGGGTCGCCAGCGTCCACCGCCGCATGGGCGAAGGGTGTCCTTAAGAATGTATGAGGTTGGTCACCCCCGTAGGACGAGATCAGGTTTTACGTAAAGTGCGTCGGGCTGTGACCCGTTGTTTCCGGTCGTGTCATCGTCAGGCCTTTGACACAAAGCCTGCGGGTGCCATGAAGAGTGTGGGAAATTGCGCACGTCCGTCGGTCGAGGCTAACCACCGATGGCGGCGGTTTGATGGTGGCTACTGGCGCGTGCTGCTGTATATAATTGATGTATGTCAGCCACCAGGACCCAGGTGTACCTCACCGAAGCGCAGCGTCGCAAGATTGACCATTTGTCCACAGCCGAGGGCGTTCCGATGGCGGAGATCGTTCGACGCGCCCTCGACGAGTACCTTCACGACGACATCGACGCGACCGCGGCACTGGCGCATACCTTCGGTGCCGCTCCAGCAGCTTCAGTGCCACCGCGCGATGAGTGGCGTCGTGGCTGACCTTCTTGTCGACACAGATATTTTTATCGACCACCTGCGCGGAACAACTGCAATCAAGGCAGTGCGCCATCGCCTGCACTACTCCGTGATTACACGTGCCGAGTTGTTCGCAGGCAACACCGCCACCGACCTTGTGGCACAACTCCTCGCACCCTTCCGCGAGGTCACGGTCGATCGAGCAATCGCCGAGCGTGCAGGTCGGGTGGCCCGCGAGTTTGGCGTCCGGCTTCCCGACGCCGTGATCGCCGCCACGGCTCTGGAGAACGGATTCGGGCTCGTCACAAGAAACCTAAAGCACTTCAACACCGTGCGAGGGCTTCGAGTTCGATCGATTTAGACACAGCGCTAGATCGGCAAACCGGCGCGCAAGCAGTCGCCTTGAGGGTGTCCTTAAGAGTGTGTGAGGTTGCTGGTCGTGGTGGGAGTCCAAACTGGTCGGTGGCATGGTTCTCCTGACTGTGGCACACCTACCAAGTACGCTGCGCTCATGGTTCGTACGCTTGATCTTGCGCCGTGGGCAGGTCGCTGGGTAGCGGTCGATGCGGCAAATGATGTGCGCTGCGATGCACCGTCGTTGGCGCAACTGCTTGATGCCCTCGCTCTCGTTGACGTCGGTGATGTCGAAGTGATGCGCGCTCCGGCGCCGGGTGAGCCGGTGGTTTACGGGCTTGGCTGACGCCTGGCAATACGGATACACCGATTTCGGGGAAGGCCGCGGTCGCAGCCCACAGCCCGTCCTTCGCGCCGTGGTCGGCGTTGCCGCACCGGGAGCACCAAGCCGCTTCGCCGCCATCATCGACACCGGAGGGCCGATCACCGTCGTCGCGGCCGAGGTGCTGGGCTCCGGTGGCGATCCGGTCGATCGCGGCGAGACGATGATGCTGCGCCTCGGAGGTGCCACCAATGAGGTGCCGCTCTACGATCTGACGTTGGAGGTGCGTCCACCGGCGGACGTCGTTGATGCCACTCCGATTCGCTGGCGAGGCATCGTTGCTGTACTTGAACCGTGGCCGCACCACGGCACGGCCGTGATCCTCGGACAGTCAGGGTTCCTCGACACGTTCACCGTGACCTTCGGCCCCGACGGCTTCGCCCTTGAACCTGCCTCAGTGTTCAGGCGCCGCTTTCCGCCGGCGAACAACTGAATTCAAACGCGTGGCAGGGGTGTCCTTAAGAGTGTGTGAGGTTGTCGGTGGCGGTACGCGTTCTGGGGCTGAATCCTCCCGGAAGCCGAGACAAATCAGCCCCATAAGCCGAAATGGGACAAATCAGACCCAGATTCCTCCCGCGCCTGAGGGTCGTATTAGGAACGTATGGGGTTGTCGTAGTCGGCGGCACTCGCAGACTCTCGAAGGATGGGAAGTGACGCGCGCGCAATTCTGTAACTCAACGAACGTCTGAGTTGCAGCGCGCCTAGCGCGTCACTTCGCTGTATCGCGGCCAGCGACTACGTCGACAACTAGTCGCGTACGGGTTTTGGTTGTGGTGTGATCTTCATTGGTGTCATCGACGCGAGGTCGATGTCGATGATCCACGGGCCACGCTGCGCAACAGCCTTCGTAAACGTGTCCGTGAATTGCGCGACCGATGTGATGGTGGCCGAGTTGATTCCGAACGCCGCGCCAACCGCGGCGAAATCGGGAGTGGCCAACTCGACGCCCGTGCGGCGGCCACCGACTGCCATGTCTTGGATGAAGCGCAGCATTCCGTAACCGCGATCGTTGAAGACACACACGATCAACGGCAGCCCGTATTGCGCTGCCGTCGCCAACTCGCCGATGCTCAGCATGAGACCGCCGTCGCCCTGAATAACAACGGTTGGTTTGCGTGTGGCAACCGCGGCGCCGAGACCAAGCGGAACGCCCGGCCCGATCGCTTGCGACGTGGGACGAATCGCCGTGCGCGGTTGCCGAACTGGCAGCAACCGGTTGCCCCACAGGTACGCGGAAATCGTCGCATCTTTGGCGACCACCGCGTCGGACGGCAGCGCCGCAGCAATCGCATCCATGATCGCGGTGATGTCGGGTCCGACGTCAGTGCGGTTCGATGCAACAACTTCGTCGCGCCGCGCCTGGCAGGTGGCGACCCACTCGGAATGCGGTGACGAATCGAGCGGACCAGCGAGCAGCGCCTGCAGCCCGAGACGCGCGTCTCCGATCAGCGCAACATCGGCCGGATGAACGCGGCCGATCATGGTCGGGTCGGCGTCGAGGTGAATCAACGTCCCAGGGAAACGCAGCCACTTGAGCACGTTCGTGTACAGCTGAAATCGCGTTCCGACGGCGAAGACCACATCGGCTTGCGCGAGCACTGCATCCATCGCGGACATGTCGATATTCGGCCCAAGCGCCAGTGCATGCGTCTCGTCAATCGCACCGCGACCCTCGATGGTGGTGAGCACCGGTGCCGACAACGCTTCGGCGAGCTTCGTCAACTCGGCTGCTGCATTCGCGTGGATGACACCGCCTCCGGCAATGATCAACGGTCGCTCGGCGGACGCCAGCATTGCGCGCGCCTTGTCAATCGTCGCGGTCGAGGGCGTACTGCGTCGCGGTGCCGCAGCTTGCAGTTCAACCACCTCCGCGGCAGCGTATTGCAGATCGATCGGAATCTCGACCGCCCCCGGGCCTGGCCGCCCGCTGAGCATGTCGTGTACGACCGACATGATCGTTGGTGCGATGTCGTCGGCGCGATCGATGTGCTCGGCGCGCTTGGTAATGGTGCGCAACATCTCTAGTTGCCGCTCGGCTTGATGGATCGTGCCGCGCCCGCGACCAAACTCGCCGGTCTCGACTTGGCCGGTGATCATCAGCACTGGCGACGACGCGTAGTTAGCTTCGAACAACCCACCCATCGCGTTCGCGGCGCCGGGGCCAGTGCTCGTCAGCGCGACGCCGACCTTGCCGCTTGCCCGCGCGTAACCGTCGGCAGCGTGCACCGCTCCTTGTTCGTGACGGCACGCAATGAACTCGATCGAGGATGACCGGCTGATCGCATCCAGCGTCGGCACGTTGTGAATACTGACGATGCCAAACACCTTTTCGATCCCCAGCGCCTCCAGCGCGGCTACCGCGGCTTCTCCGCCCGTCATAGTCGCCGTCGTTGCGGTCATCACTTGCTCCCTGTTGCTGGCCGCGGGTCGCGCGGTAGGCCGAGCACGCGCTCGGCGAGAATGTTGCGCATTATTTCGTCGCTGCCGCCAGCGATGGACAGCCCGGGTGTCGAAGTGGCGACTTCGGCCCAGGTGGCACCAGCCGGATCGGCGGAATCCCACGCCAACGACGCCGGCCCGACGAGTTCCAGTGCTAACGCAGCGGACTCCTTCGAAAGGCGGGTGCCTGCAAGCTTGGCGAGCGAACCTTCCGGACCCGGCTCGGCGCCACTGAGCAACGCTTCCGTGACGCGCATTCCGAAGAATCCGACGATGCGTTCTGCGATCACGATCGACGCAAGTTTGTCGACGATCGCGCGGTTCTCGGTTTGGTGGGTGCGTTGCGCTTCTTCAATCAGCACGGCCGACGGAAAACCGTAGCCACCTGGCGAACTGGTACCGATCGAAACTCTCTCGTTCATCAGTGTCGTGATCGCGTTCCGCCAACCAGCGCCCACTTCCCCGAGCAATGCATCGGGGCCAATTCGGCAGTCGGTGAAGAACACTTCGTTGAACCTTGCTGTGCCGGTCATCTCTACCAGCGGGCGCGTTTCTACGCCTCGATTCTTCATGTCCACGATGAAGGTGGACAGCCCCGCGTGACGCGATGAACCGCTGTCGCTACGTGCGAGCAGCAGGCCGAACGCAGCGTTATGCGCGCCCGACGTCCAGACTTTCTGGCCGTTGACCACCCAACCATCACCGTCGGACTCCGCGCGACACTGCACGCCGGCGAGATCCGAACCCGCGCCGGGCTCAGAGAACATTTGGCACCAAATCTCGTCGCCGCTCAGTAACGGTGGCAGATGGCGGTCCTTTTGCGCGTCCGTCCCGTAGGCGAGCACCGTCGGCGCACACATGCCCTGGCCGATGATGAACATGCCGAGCGGCAACGAGTATCTGGCAACCTCCTGGTTGAAAATCACCTGATGCCTGTTGGTCAGCCCCTGTCCGCCGTATCGCTCTGGCCACGAGATCGCGCCAAGTCCGTGTTGATACAGCAGCGTGAGACAACGACGATTGCGTGCCAGCCGAATCTCGTTCGATGCATTGTCCAACGGCGCGCGGCCGTACCGATCGCGCCGCCAGCCTTCCTCGTCGGCGTAACGCTCGAGGAAGTCGCGGATCTTCGCGCGGAACTGATCGTCGGAGATTTCGTTAGTCATGCTCACAGGCGGCTGTTGTAACCGCCGTTAACCAGGAACGTCTGGCCGGTGACCCAATCGGCCGCAGTGCTCGCGAGATAGTGAATCATCCCGTAGAGATCGCTCCCAGTGCCCATCCGCTTCATTGCGGTACCAGCAATCATCTTTTGAAAAGCTGCCTCCGGAAGTTGGCTGCGCGTTGCTTCGTTGTCGATCGGTCCGGGCGCAACAGCGTTGACGGTGATGCCGCTCGACCCCAGTTCAGTCGCGAGCGCGTACGTCATTTGGTTGAGACCGAGCTTGGAAACGCCGTATACACCCGACGGCATGTACGCGCCCATCGAGGAAATGTTGATGATGCGACCCCAACCCTGCGCGCGCATCGGCTCGAGCACTGCCTGCGTGCACAGCAACGGGCCACGCAGGTTGACCGCGATCACCAGATCGAAATAGCTCGCCTTCGTTGCCGACAACGGTGCTGGCTCAAGATCACCCCAAATACCGGCGTTATTGATCAAGATGTCGACGGTCCCCCACGCCTCAATGACCGCAGCAACCATTGCGGCGATGCTGTCGGCATCGGTGACATCGACAGCGAGTCCAAGCACCTCACTGCCCTTCACCTCGGTGGCAATTTCTTTGGCCGTGGCGACAACCGCATCGGAATTGACATCGGCGAGCGCAACCTTGGCCCCATCGCGCACCAGCATGCGTGCGTAATCGCGTCCAAGGCCACGTGCAGCACCGGTGACGATGACGACTCGGCCTTCAACACTACGGCCTTCAACGCTGCGATCTGTCTCTGTTTGTGTCATGCAAAATCCTTCGGGTTGTCGATCGATCTAACGGAGGGGAAGTTTCAGGCCTTGGCCGGCAATGACGCCGCGCATGATTTCGGAGGTACCGCCGCCGATCGTCTCGCTGATCGACTGCCGCCACAGAAACTCGATCTGCGAGCCGGCAACGATCGACTCGGGAACACCAAGGTCGCCCGCTACACGAGCAATCGCTTGCGCGGCTTCGCTGCCCGCAAGCTTGTTGGCCGCGGCCTCGACGACCGCATCGCGACCGTCTTGCACTGCTTCCAGCATCGCAAGCGCGTGGGCTTCCACCTCGGCGACGATCACGGCCGTCTCGCTGAGGCGGCGGCGAACGAGCGGATCATCGGTGAGCCCACGCTCGGTCAGCCAGGCGAGCAAGTCCTCAAAATCTTGCGACACTCGCGCCGGCGAAAATTGCACGTGTCGTTCGGTGGCGAGCGCAACGCTGATCAAGCCCCAGCCGCCGTTCTCTTCCCCGACTCGGTTCGCAACGGGCACAACGACATCGTCGAAGAAGATCTCGTTGAACCGCTCGCCGCCCGTCGCGGGAATTGGCGAGATGGTGATTCCCGGCGACCGGCGATCGACGATCAGAATCGTCAGGCCGCGGCCACGATCTTCCTGTGTGCCGGTGCGACACAGCACCCACAGATAGTCGGCGCGATGTCCGCCGGATGTCCAGCGCTTCTCGCCCGTGAGTATGTAGTTGTCGCCATCGCGCACCGCCTTTGTACGCACCGAGGCAAGGTCCGAGCCAGCTTCGGGCTCTGAGTACCCGAGCGAGAATGCAATCTGCGCGGTACGCAGCGCTGGAAGGAAGCGTTCCTTCTGCTCGTCGGTGCCCGCGGCGATGATCGTCTTGGCCACAATTCCGGAACCGAGCGGAGGCCGCGCCGCGCGACGGCGAGCCATCTCGTTCCACAGCACGAACTCGTAGAGCGGATGCTTGCCCTCACCACCCACTTCCTTCGGCCACGCCAACGCCAGCCAGTTGCGCGCACCAAGCGCGCGATAGAGCTTGATCGTTGCGGCGTGGTGGTCGCCTTCGTGATGGAAAAAGCCGTGCGTGTCCTTGTAGTCGTCGAGGAACGCGCGGACTTCGGTTCGGAAGGCTTCGAGCTCTGGCCCGAGATCGAGGTTCATCAGTGCGAGCTGGGCTCTTCCTCGCCAGTGACCCACTTCGGGTCGCGCTTCTCTACGAATGCCTTTGGACCCTCCTTGAAGTCGGGGTGATCCCAGTGCATGCGCAACAACGCCCAGCCGTACTCGAGGCTGTCGCGGTAGCCGAGCTCGACCGAACTCCACACGGCTTGTTGCGACAGCGAAACCGCCGCCGGCGAGTTGGCGCAGATCTGGTGCGCAATCTCCTCGGCCTTCGCCATCAGCTCACCGGGCTCGCACAGTTCATCGACGAGACCCAGTTGATAGGCGCGCTCGGCTGTCATTCGATACGCCTTGCCGCACAGCGTCATCCGCAACGCGGAACCCAACGGCAGTCGCTTGGCAAGACCAATGTTCTCGAGCGCACCGACCATGCCGACGTTGACGTGCGTGTCGAGGAAGGTGGCGGTGTTGACGGCGACGATGATGTCGGAGTCGACAACGAAGTGCAGCCCGGCCGAGGCAACCGTGCCGTTGACGGCGCAGATGACTGGCTTCCACACGCGGTTGTGGCGTGGCGACCAGTGCACTTCTTCGCTCATCGGCCCCTTGCCAGCGGATACTCCGCCGCGACTGGCGACGGCGCCGACATCGGCACCGGTGCAGAAGAAGCGATCGCCGCTAGCGGTGATGATCACACACCTAATCCACGGATCGGATTTCACTTCCGCCCAGATCGCCTTCATCGGTTCGACTTGGCTCTTGTGTAGCGCGTTACCGCGATCGGGTCGGTCGAGCGTGATGTAGGCGATGTGATCCTTGCGTTCGTACTTCAATCCCTCGAGGGGACCAGTGAGGTCGATCATGATGCAGTCCTTTCACGTTTTGGGTCAAAGAGATCGTCGAGCACGAGCTCGTGCGCATAGTTCTGATTCGGTGGTAACAGGCTTACCTGACGGATGCGATGACTCAAGTGTCCGACCGGGCCCTCGAGAGTGAATCCCATCGCGCCAAACAGTTGATGCGCCTGGTAGCCAGCCGCCATCGCCGACCCGATCGCAGACAGGCGCGCGGTCGCCGACGACACGTGTGCTCTCGAGTCGCCACCGTCGAGACGCTGGGCAGCACCTCGGGCCAGGATGCGCGACGCATTCAGGCGCATCGATGCGACCGCCAACGGATGCGATACCGCCTGGAACGTCGCGATCGGCTTGTTGAATTGCACGCGATCCTTTGCATACGCAGCGGCGAGCTCGATCAGTTCCTGCGCGGCGCCCACCAGGTACGCCGCCGCGGCAACGTGTGCGCGCGCGATCGCGCTGTGCGCGGAACCCAGCGAACGCACTCTCGTCGGCTCGATGAAACCCCAGGGTTCGTTGCCAGTCGTGTCGCAACGATCGACCTTGCCCTGCGGCGTCACCAGCCACGCTTCGACGCCGTCGATCTCGATGAACAGTGAGGCAACGGGTGCCCACGGAAACAGACGGTCCTGTCCGAGGCTTACCAGTGCGTCGCCGCTTCCAATCGAGTCGATCTCATCTGGCTTCAACAACGCCGTCGCCGCGAAGGTGCCGACGAGCGGTCCCGGCGCGCCACGACGACCGAGCGTCTCCATCGCTGCCGCTATCTCAAGCACGCCGCCGCCACCAGCCTCCGTCCCAAGGGTCAGCACGCCCAACGCAGCAAGGCCTGACCAAAAACCTTTTGGCAGCGGCTCATCGGCGGCAAACAGCGGCCCTGTCCCCGCGCGTCGGCAATACCCATCGATCGAGTCCTGAAGTGCGAGTTGCTCGTCGTCGTACGACAGTTTCAGGTTCACAGACAGAAAGAGTATCCTGAAACCCCGATGGCACCCTCCCTGCACAATGAGGGGTTGGCCGGCGGCCCACCCAAGTTCTTCACATTTGCCGAGACGCCTTCAGGCGCGTTGCTGGTTGGCAGCTGCGTTCGTGGCATTTCCCGATCGACCGACGGTGGTGCCAATTGGCAGCCCGTCGGCGAACTCGATCACGTCAGCGTCAACACCCTTGCGGTCGAGCCCGACGGTCAGCTGCTCGCCGCAACCTCGAAGGGGCTGTGGCGGTCGGCCGACGACGGTTCGTCGTGGACAGCCCTCAACGACGAGACGCTCTACGCAGTGCTGTCCGATGGCGCGGACCATCCACGCGGGGTCACGACGCTGCGGCTGCTCAAACTGGCGAACGGCACCACTCTTGCCGGAACCGACGGCGAGGGCGTGTGGATCGGCGATGGCGGCGAGTGGAACCACGCTGGCCTCGACGACGCGATCGTGTACAGCCTTGTTGAGACCTCGGCAGGAACGCTGTTGGCTGGGACTCGTGGCAAGGGAGTCGCGCGTTCGAACGATGGTGGCGCTACATGGTCGCTACCGGCGACTCCCGTTCCCGATGTCTACGTGCATTGCTTGGTACAACTCGCCGACGGATCGTTGCTTGCCGGAACGGGTCTCGGCATTTCGATCTCGATAGATGATGGGCGCTCATGGAACTCATACGCCAGCGACCTGCACGGCCATCGCATATTCGCAATTCGTGAACTTGCCGACGGACGAATCGCGGCGGGCAGCTACGCGCACATGTGGATCGGGCGCGACGAGTCGTGGCGCCAGGTCGACGCGGGGATGACGCCCGATGAAGCGTGGGCAGTGTTGTTCGGTGATGACGGCGCGATCTACGCGGGAACCAAGGGCGGCGTGCTGCGGTCCGACGATCGCGGCGCGACGTGGGCCCCATCGCTCACCGGTTCGGTCGTATTCGCATTAGCCAACACCAGAGCGGGCGAGGTCCTCGCGGGTGGCAACGACGGGGTTCACATCGGCCCCGAATGGCGGCCGGTCGGCGAACTCGGCCCACGTGCGTACGCGCTCTTTGAGGTTGCCCCCGGCCATGTGTTAGCTGGCACGTTGACAGAAGGCCTGTATCAGTGCGTCGACGACGTGTGGGGTCCGGTCGTCGACGGCCCGCCCGATTGGCAGATCTACCAAATCATCCGCTCGCAAACCGGACGACTGCTCGCGTGCAGCGGGGCGATCATCAATGGCGAGAAAGACGGCAGCGTCTACACCTCCGACGATGAGGGCCGGACGTGGGTGGCGACGCTTTCGGGTCGCAGCTACTACAAGATGACGCAAACCGCCAGCGGTGTCATCTACGCAGGCGGCCGCCGCTGCTACATCTCGCGCTCGACCGACGACGGAACTACGTGGGAGCTCTGCCCGCTTCCGCTCGAGCAAGAGTCGAAGATGTACTCGCTTTCGGGCGATCGCGCCGGTCGGCTGTTCTTGGGCGCAGGCAGTCAACTGCTTCGCAGCGACGACGGCGCGAACAGTTGGACGGTTCTCGACAAGGGCATCGACGGCGTCAGCGTCTACGACCTACGCGAGGGTCCCGACGGCCTACTCGCCGCCGCGACAAGTGTTGGGCTGTTTGTCAGCGACGATGGTGGCGACAACTGGCGCGCCGGAAGTAGCGCCTGATCATGCCTGGCGTGTTCGCGCGCGTGAAGTCTGCTGGCCTCGACCGATTCGGTTTTCACGTCGCTGTCGAGGACGTGCAAGAACCCGCGCCTGGGTTCGCGCTGATCACGCTGGCAGGCGAAGGGCTGACCAAGAACGTCTGGCACCCCGGCGATTGCGTCAAATTGCGCACACACGATGACCATCTGCGCAGCTACACACCATTCGACTGGGACGAGAGCGCCGGACGCATCCGCCTCTTGAGAGGCGGCCGCGCCATTGGCCCGGGAACTCACTTTCTCAGCACATTGTCGATCGGCGCACAGGTGCAGTTGCTCGGGCCGAAGAAGAGCGTCGACTTGAACTTCGAGCGAGCACCGATCATCGTCGGCGACGAGACGGCGCTCGGGTTGTGCGGCGCTTGGGCTGGCTCGCATCCAGAATCGCCAGCAACCGTTCTGCTGGAAGCGACCGACGTCGATGGTTGCCGCGCCGCTGCACACGCTGTCGACGTGAATCCGAATTCTGTTGTGTCGACCCGCGACGACTTGATCGCTCGCCTCATCGAACTTGTTCGCGCGAGTGCAGATGCGCCGTTGGTGTTGTCTGGGTGTGCCCAAACGATCGCGGCGTTGCGAGCTGCTGTGAAGAGCGCAGAGTTGAACGGCGGCCGGGTTATCCGGGTGAAGGCGTACTGGGACGAGAACCGAGCGGGGCTGGACTAGCCGTTCACTGGCCGGTTTCTTGAAACCATCTTGATTACGCCTCAGCGCCTATGTAGTGTACTGATTTACGGGTGCGGGGGCATTCCGGTGGATCGATCGAAACTGTTCGAGCGTCCAAAAGTCCTTTGGAAGGGGCAAGGCAATGATCAGTTTCAGAAAGGTTCAAGCAGTCGCACTCGCAAGCGTGCTCGTCCTCGCCGCATGTGGCGATGATGAGGACAAGGCAGCGGATACGACCGCCGCAGCCGTGACCACGGTCGCGGAGACCACGCCGCCGGAGACAGATGCGCCGACGACCACCGAAGCCGCACCGGTCATCGACGAAGCCGCTGCATCGGCTGAAATCGAGGCCAACGTTGTTGGCCTGTTCGATCAGCTCGCAATCGCCGGCAACGCCGCTTCCTCGCCCGAAGATGTAGCCGCCGCACTCGGCGCCGCCGGTGGCTTGGTTCAGGGGGGCGACTGCCCCACAACCAGGGGCCAGGTTCCGGTCATCGCCGGGCTTGCTGCTGCCGCCAACTTGACGCTCGTCATCGACGAGGCGCCAACCTTCAACGCTGACGGCACCGAGGGGACCTACCTCTTCAGCGCACTCAGCAACGGCGCCCCGTCGCAGCTCGACCACTCGAATGGTGTGTCGGTCTACGAGAACGGCGTTTGGAAGCTTGCCTCAACCATCTGGGGAGCATTCCTCGGCATGGGTGGCATCGATGCGCCGGATCCCGACGCTCCCTTCGATGCTGCTGTTGATGGCCCCGAAGTCAGCGCCAACGTGGTCGACCTGTTCGATCAGCTCGCAATCGCAGGCAACCCGGACGCCGACCCGCGGGTCATCGAGCCAGCATTACGTGCCGCAGCGTGCCTGATCGAGGGTGGCTACACCGAAGAGGTCCAGGCCCAGATCCCGATGATCGCTGGTCTTGCCTTTGCAGCCAGCCTGACCATCGTCATCGACGAAGAGCCAACCTTCAACGCTGATGGCACCGAGGCGACGTACATCTTCAGTGCCCTTGCCGGCGGCAACCCGTCGCAGCTCGACCACAGCAACGGTGTGTCGGTGCTGGGTGAAGACGGAGTGTGGAAGATCTCGTCCGCGATTTGGTCAGCATTCGTCGCCATGGGTGGCGGCTGAGTAACTAGTTGAAACGGCCGCCGGCGCGTCAGCTTCTGACGTGTCCGGCGGCCCTTTCATTTTTCTATACCCTCAACACGCCTGTGCTAAATTCGGGCTACTGAATTACTAACCGGGGGGTCGACCTTGAAGCACAAGTCTCGGATCGCAGCGTTGATGGCCTTGTCACTGGCGGTAGTCGCATGCAGCGACGACGGTGATTCCAGTGACTCCGTTGCGTCTACGCCCAACAGTGGGTCGACCAGCGATTCGACCGGCGACACAACCGCGCCCGGCGAGGTCACTACCTTGAAGATTGGTTACGCCTACCAAGACGTTTCGGCATTCGCCATCCTCAGCGAGAAGTTCTCGCTCGGCGACATCGAGTTGCAGGCCCAGTCGGTACTCGAGGCGTGGCGACGCGATGGTCTGCTGCCAGCAGGCATCGACATCGAGTTGGTGTTCGCAGAGTTCAACACCCTGAGCCCGGAAGGCATCTTGGGTGCATGCACCAAGCTGGCCCAGGACGACCATGTGTTCGCCGTGATCGCGAGCCGCGACTTCGGAGTCGGTTCCCAGTGCCTGGCCGAGCGCTTTGGAATCCCGACCATCTCCTCAATGGGTGTGGCCGCATCTGCTTACGAGCGCGGCGCACCGTGGCTGTTCTCGGTGCAACCCACCGAGTCGCAGGCCATCTTGTCCTTCGTCAGCTGGGCCAACGAAAGGGGCGCACTGGAAGGCAAGAAGGTTGGAATTTACTGGGACACGCGCTCCGAGGAAGCCGCCGACGATCTGAAAGATGCGCTCGCGGACCTCGGCGTTGAGGTTGTTTCAGACCTGCCCTCTGATGGTGAAGGTATTGGTAGCCCGCAGGACGCGATCGTCGTGCCACGCTTCATCGCCGACGGCGTCGACTTTCCGATCCTGATGGTGGGCACGAGCAGCGTGACCGCCTTCTTGGCCGTGTCCGAACAGCAGGATTACGACCCCGACTTGCTGTGGTTCGAATGGGCGAGCCACTTGAACGACGTGTCGACCGACGCACTCCCGCAAACCCTGATCGATGGGGTACAGGCCATGACGTTCAGCCGAGTCGGCGAGCTGTCGGCCGGAATCGAGCCCGGCGCAGCCGCCGAAAAGTGCTTGAACGAATACGTCACATATTCTGGTGAGGACGTTGACTTGGACGTCCCAGCTAGCGCCGCGACCGGCCAACTGCTCTTCACTTGTGACCTGATGTCGATTCTGCTGGAGGGCCTGCGCAACGCAGGGCCGAACCCGACGGCCGAGAGCTTCGTTGCGTCGCTCGAGATGATCACCGACCTAGAGCTCGCGTGGTGGGGCAACGTGTCGTACAGCCCCGATGATCACGCCGGTGTCAAGCAGGTCCGCACCATCACGTGGTCGCCCGACTGCGGCTGCTGGGCAGCGGAAGGCGAATTCGCCGACGTAGCTCCGTGACAATTCGCGGCATCGAGCTACCAAAAGGTTCATTGCTGATCGGCGATGGCCGAGTCGAACGCACCGAAGCGGGTGTGTTCGAACAGATCGACCCGTCGACAGGTGAAGTGCTCGCGCCCGTCACGCTGGCCGGAGCGGCCGAGATCGGCGATGCGGTTCGCGCCGCCAACGAAGCCGAAGCCGGTTGGCGCGCGTTGGCGCCGGCACGGCGCCGCGATCTGATCCTTGCGCTAGCCGACGCGCTCGACGAGCACCACGAGGAACTCTCAATTCTGCGCTCGCTAGAACTCGGTGCACCCAAGAAGCAGGGCAAGGGCCTCAACATGGCCGTCGAGTACATCCGCTACTTCGCCGGCTGGGTCGACAAGCTCGAAGGCACCACGATTCCGATCAGTTCGACGGTGCTCGATTACACGATCCCCGAGCCGTACGGCACGGTAGCCGCGCTGACGCCGTGGAACGGTGGGGTCGTTTCGGTCGCGATGAAGGTCGTGCCCGCGCTGGTCGCGGGCAACTGCGTCGTACTCAAGCCATCGGAGTTGGCGACGCTGGCGCCACTGCGCTTCGGCGAGCTGGCTTTGGAAGCTGGCATTCCGCCGGGAGTACTCAACGTGGTACCCGGTGGAGTTGCGGCTGGTGAAGCACTGGTCGCTCACGCCGGAGTCAACAAGATCAGCTTCACCGGCGGCACCGCAACCGCGCGTCACGTGCTGCGCGGTGCTGCGGCGAACCTGACGCCGGTGATTCTCGAGCTCGGCGGCAAGTCGGCGAACATCATTTTCGATGATGGCGATCTCGATGCTGCCGTGATGACCACCATCTTCTCCGCACTCGGCGGCATGAGCGGGCAGGGCTGCGTGCTGCCGACGCGATTGTTAATACAGGCGGGCGCGTATGCGGAGGTCGAGAAGCGCATCGTCGCAGCTGCATCGGCGCTTTCCGTTGGCCGACCTTTCGACGCGGGCGTGCAGGCGGGCCCAGTGATTTCGCAGAGTTCGCTGGAACGGATTCTGGCGATGATCGACGGGGCTCGTCAGCGCGGCGACGGGATGCTACTCACCGGCGGGCAGCGCCTGGCAGGCGACCTGGCATCGGGCTTCTTTGTCGCGCCGACGGTGTTCGGCCATGTCGACAACGCGTCGCCCATCGCGCAGGACGAGGTCTTCGGCCCGGTACTCAGCCTGGTCCAGTTCTCCGACGAAGAAGAAGCGATCCAACTCGCCAACGATTCGCTGTATGGGCTCGGCGGGCTCGTCTTCACCCGCGACATCGGTCGAGCACATCGCGTCGCGCACAGACTGAAGGTCGGTTCGGTCGGTGTCAACGCCTTCGCGCCAATGCCGCCCAGTGCGCCGTTCGGCGGCATGAAGCACAGCGGGTATGGCCGCGAGGGTGGCCTAGTCGGCGTCAAAGAGTTCTTGCAAGACAAGAACATCTACGTCGACATCGCCTCACGATGACAAGCCGGCCGCAACCGGTCTTGTTCTGCACCGATCAGTTCTTCGACGAATACGGCGAACGCCTGCGCGCGACGGCTCCGCAAGTCGAGGTCGTCGCACTCGGTACCTCCGATGTGATCTCGGCCGAGGATCTCGCGCGCGTGACGATCGCCTTCATGTCGAAGGACACTTGGCCGAAGCGCGCGCAGTCGTTCTCGACGGTGGTGGAAAGCGCGCCCCAGCTCGCCTGGTTGCATGTCTTCTCGGCTGGCGCGGATGGACCATTCTTCGACGCGTTACGTGCGCGCCAGGTACGAGTCACGAGATCTGCCGGCGCGTCGGCGCACGCCATCGCAGAGACCGTGTTTATGTTTTTGCATGGGTTGTCGCGCGACTTGCGCGGTGCCGCCGCCGCATGTGCCGAACGTCGCTTCCAGTGGCACGAGTGGTCCGAGCTTGAGGGGCGACGCATCGCCGTTCTCGGGTACGGCCCAATCGGACAACGCATCACCGAACTTGCACTCGCCTACGGCATGCGCCCGACGATCGTGCGTCACACCGTCCGAGGCGACGAATTGCTGCCCGCTCGAACGCTGGCAGATCTTGAGGACATCGCCACCGAACACGATGTGCTTGTGGTTGCCCTGCCGCTGACCGACGAAACGCGCGGTGTCATCTCGCGCCGAGTCATCGATCGCATGTCAGCTGATTCGCTGTTCGTCAACGTCGCACGCGGCGCAATTGTCGATCAGGAAGCCCTCACTGAAGCTCTCGCGGCCAGACGCATCGGTGGCGCCGGGCTCGATGTGTTCGCGACCGAACCGCTTCCCGCATCCGATCCGTTGTGGGACCTGCCGAACGTGTTGATCACACCACACAACTCGGGTTCCAGCCGCGGTGGTCCGAAGGCCGTCGCAGAGGTCTTCTTCGCCAACCTTGCGCTGTATCTCGCCGGCGAGTCGATGCAACACGAGTTGCCGTAATCAGAGCGCGAGGTCGCTCAGCGGCACGCCGTAGAGCACGGCGGCGTTGCCGTAGAACAGAGCGGACTTGTCAGCATCGCTGAGCGAGCTGAAGATTGTGCGATAGGCGTTCACGACGCCTGCGTAGGTGCCGAACAGTCGATCCACCGGCCAATTGGTTCCGAGCATCGCTCGGGCCGGCCCGAACACGCCGTAGCAAGCCTCAGCCCACGGGCGAATCGAATCGATCGTCCAGTCGGGGTCCGAGCCGCCGCACAGCGCGGAGATTTTGCACACCAGGTTCGGACGTTCCGCGATCTTCGTCGCCGCCGCAACCCAGTGCTTCAGGGATTCAGGAGTGCGCTTCTTCGGTAACGCAGCATGGCTGAGTACGAACGTGACGTTGGGCCAGCGATCCGCAAACGCGGCGAACATGTCGAAGTTCTCTGGGGCAGTGCGTAGCTCGATCGAGAAGCCAAGCTCTTCCGCGACGTCGACGCTGGGCGCACACGCATTGAGGTCGCGACCTTTAGGGCCCTTCATATCCCGAACGGATCGGCAACGTTCGCTGGCCGCTCGATGGCGGCGCAGCAGATCGGGGCCATCGGGCGACGCCAAGTCGCAACCACCGATGATCCCCAGCGTTATCCCATCAGTCGCGGCCATCGCGGCCAGCCACTTCGTTTCCAGCGCAGCGTCGTCCATACCCGACGCGGATTGCGCATGAATCACTCCCGCAACACCGAGGCCGGCGACTTCCTGGCGAAACTCGTTGCTCGTGTAGCGACGCGCTTCGTGCATCACTTCTGGGCGCTTATCGGTTGCATCCGTCCAGCTGTGCAACGGGCTCTGGAAGCTCTGCTCGAGCCATGGCCAGCGCATGCCAGCAACATCGTGATCCCAGAAGTGAACGTGTGTGTCGAGGATCGGCGTCGTCATACGACCACCCAGAAAGTCGTCGACTAGCCGACGACCGTGATGACGAGCACTTCGCCGAGCGATGCGTGCGAGGTCTCGCCCTTCTCGGGGTCGTCGCCACTGTTGCAGAACAACACGTACGTGCCGGGCGCGAGATCGACAGTGAGTACTTTGGTAGCGCCCAGCCCTTCGATCAGCAGGCCGGTCTTCGCGATCAAGTCATCACCTAAGGCGTCGACGTCTATTGCACCGTTCGAGCGCTGCGGAAGCGCTTCGTAACTGTCGCCGCGTGCGATCGCGAATACGTGCGGATCTTCCTCCACATTGGTCGCTTCAAAGTTGATAGTGCCAGCGGTAAAGACCGTCTGGCTGACCACGATCGAACCGGTGTGCAATTCGACCACCACCGTGTCGGGATTCACCGGCGGCCCGGCTGGGGTCACGCTTGTCAGCGTTGGCTCAGGTGAGGCCGTCGTGTCGCTGGCGGCCTTGTCGTCCGAGCAACTCGCCGCAATCAAACCGACGGCTGTCACGCTGAGGAACAGTCGCACCAAGGACCCCTGAGTTCGCATGGAGAAAAGAGTATCAGGAATTAGACACGTCGAATTCGGCGAGCACGGCGTCCGTGTCGTGCCCAAGCGGCAGTGTTCGGCCCCATTCTCGGCGACGCTGTGGCGGCGACGAATCCGTACGCGCATGGGGGGTTTTGGTGGCGCCAGCATGGGCCGCAGCAACACCGGCTAATGGGGCATCAACCAACCAGCGGCCGCCTGACGCTGCAAGCTGGACGACTGTCGCCGCCGTGGCGAGACCTGTGATCGGATCGGCAACGGCGTCGGCGACAAATCTGGGCTCATCATTCACCCAGCCGACCAATCCCCCGGCGGCCGCCGCGTCGTCGCCGAAGCCGATTCGAAACGCATGCGCGTCGTCGCGCCCGTGACCGGTGATTGAGACCCAAATGCGTGGGCCGCTGCACGTCATCGCACGCGCATCAATGCCGAGTTGCGCGAGCGCTCGCGGTCGCGAACCTTCAATGACAACATCGACACGTTGCAACAGTGCCGCCAGGCGATGACGGTCGCCCTCATCGGTGAAGTCGAGTGCGACGGATTCGCAGCGGCCGTGCAAGCCGTCGAAGAACTGTGGCCATGCACGTGCGCCATCGGAACGCGAAGTGCTCTCGATCGTGATCAGCCGCGCACCACAACGCGCCAACACGTCTGCAGCCAACGGTCCCGCCCATAGCGACCCCAGGTTGGCGACGACGAGGTTCGTAACCGGTGTTGGTTTCGCCGCCCCAAGTGACTCAACCCGAATCGTGGACGCTTGTTGTGCGCGCTCGCCAACGCCCGCGCACGCGAGCCCCAACAAGCCAGCACGTTCGACCGCCGCGGCGGCCGTCGCCGAGGCCAAGGATGCTTCCACTGTTTCCCACGCATCGCCTTCGCCGACGCCGCTGCCCAGTAGCGCCGGCAGCGCCGCAAAGTCCTCAGGGCGGGCCAACGAGAGTGCGATCCAACCGTCCGAACAGCGAATCAGTCGCGAAGCTCCGCCGCAGCTCACACGACCCGAGCCGCGTAGTTGCAGCGTTGCAGCGCGCTCGCTCAGGACACCGGCTCCGAGGTTTCCGAACAGTTCACCGAGGCCCGCTCCTGCACGATCGAGCCAGGTCACAGTTCCGGCAACGCCATTCACAAGGTCGACGGGAACACCGACGCCAGGGTCGGTCAGCCACTGGCCCCCGCACGCAGCCCACACCTGCGCGGTGTCGACATCGCTCGCCGACCAGTCGGGCACGAACGGCTTCCAGGTCACGAAGCCATCTTGGTCGCAGCGATCTACGCTGAGTGCATCGGTTCTCTCGAACTCTCTGTCAGCGAGTACAACGCCTTTATTCAGTCGCCGTGGGTACACGAGTCCATCGCCGGCTCCGACCGCGTCACCACTCTGCTCGTGCGCGGCTCGCTCAGCGATGTCGTCGAATCACCTGGCTCGCTGCCGGTAATTGTCTGTTGGATCGGCGACGACTTTGGCGGCCAAGGCCCCAGACACGCCGACCTTGTCGTCGGTAGCCACGACACCGCCGATCTCACCGCAACTGTCGAGCGCAACCCCTTGGCCGCGACCGCGCTCGCTGTGCTCTTGCGTTCGACGGTCGATTCCGCGATCACGAGCGCGCTCGCCAACGAGTCGGCCGTCTATTCGATGCTGCAGGCCGGGCCAGAGTTCGCAGCCTGGCGAGCGGCGGTACGGAGCCAGCCTGGTGAGCCAGAGTCGCGGCCCGGCGTCGCGGTCGAGCGCGACGGCGACTGCCTCACGATCACGCTCGATCGCCCAGATCGCCACAACGCGATCACGACTCGTCTGCGCGACGAGCTATGCGAAGCGCTCGCAATCGCCGTCGCCGACGATTCGATTCGAGAGGTGCGTTTGCGCGGTAACGGCCCGTCGTTCTGCAGTGGCGGGGATTTGGCCGAGTTTGGATCGCGAGTGGACCCGGCGACGGCCCACGTCACAAGGTTGGCCCAGAGTCCCGCGCGACACCTCTATATAGTGCGCAATCGGCTCACTGCCGAGGTTCACGGCGCCACCTTGGGCGGCGGCGTCGAGATCGCTGCCTTTGCCCACCGTGTAATCGCCCGGAGCGACACATCGATTGGCCTGCCGGAAGTCGGGCTTGGCTTAATTCCGGGTGCGGGGGGAACGGTGAGCGTGCCTCGCCGAATCGGCCGTCAACGCACGGCGGCACTTGCGCTCACCGATCGCCGGATCGATGCCGAAACCGCTCTGGCATGGGGTTTGGTCGACGAGATCAGCGACAAACCACGCGATTGATCAATCGCTTGCCGGCATCGCCTTTGCGTCCTTGATCTGCAGCAGCGTTCCATCAAGTGCCGGCAACCCATCGCCCGGCTTGGTGCACAGCACCTCGATCGCGTTGTCAGCGTCCACATACCGCTTACCCATCGCCGCGCCACCGTCGTAACCCGGGACGACTGCGCCGCCGCTTGGACGATCGGCCGCGGCCAGAACCGGGGCCGAGCCGCCGATTGTTAGGTCGACCGGTATACCCGGTGCCTTGACGACGATCATCTCCGTCGAGCACACCGCGCTGAACAGACGCGTTCCAGGCTTCAACATCAGCGACATGCGGTTGATCTCCAGTGGTTAACGAAAGGGTGGTTCGAGCTGTTGCAACACAATACGACGCAACAGCTTGCCGGTTTCGGTGTGCGGCAACTCACTTCGAAAGACAATCTCTTCCGGTGTCTTCGAACTCCGCAGTTCGGCACGAACCCGGTCGCGCAGCTCGTCAGCCGTGACGGACGCGCCATCGCGCAACACGACCACAGCAACGATCCGCTGTCCCCACTCGTCGTCGGGCGGTCCGACGACACACGCCTCGGCGACGGCAAGATGCGCGAGCAACACCTGCTCGATCTCTGCTGGAGCAATGTTCTCGCCGCCGCGGATGATCGTGTCGTCGTCGCGGCCGTCGATGAACAGATAGCCACCAGCGTCGACCCAGCCACTATCCCGGGTACAGAACCAGCCGTCGCTGTCGAGCACGCTTCCAGTCGCATACTCGCCCGCGACCTGTTCCCCACGCAGAAAGATGATGCCGTCGCGAATTTCAATCTCGACGGTCGGGAGAACCTGCCCCGCGGAGCTCAGGCGGCGGCGAACGCCCGGATCCGCTGACTCGACTGCCGCACGATGATCTTCCGGACCGAGCACCGCAATCGTCGATGCTGTCTCTGTCAGTCCGTATGCATTCACGAAGCCGGTGTCGGGAAAGAGCCGCAGTGCTTCGATGAGCACTCGTTCGGAAACTTTTGCGCCGCCGTAGGAAAGTGTCCGCAAGCTGGGCACGCCAGCCGTGTCGTTCAGGGCCGTGTCGTTCAGGGCCGTGTCGTTCAGGGCCGTGTCGTTCACAACATCGACGATTCGAGACAGCATTGTCGGCACAACCATCGCATTGGTGATGCGTTCTGCGCGAACCGTGTCGAGCCAGAGTTGCGGCTCGAAGGAGCGCAGGTAGACGAGGCGGCGACCCGCGAAAAGGTTGGACAGCATGTTGGCGATTCCGGCGATGTGATACGGCGGTACCGCAACGAGCATCGCTTCGTCCTCATCGGCACTACCGAACTCCACTGAACCGAGCAGATACGCCATCAGGTGTCGATGGCGCAGCAGCGCCGCCTTCGGCTCGGCGGTCGTGCCGCTTGTGTACAACACAACAGCAACATCATCCTCATTCAAGGGCGCGTCGTTGAAGGGTGCCTCGCCTGGGAACGCCAGCCATTCATCGAATGCGGTGACCGAGCCCACGATGCGCTCGACGGTCTTGTCGTCGGCGAGCACGAGCGCGTTCGCATGGCGCGCGATGAGGCCGTTCAGCTGCGCGTCCTCCAGGCGATAGTTCACGGGCACGAAAGGCACCCCCGCGCACGCGGCCGCGAGCAACGCGACCGGCAGCAGCGGATGGTTCTCGCCGGCGTAGACAACAGCGTCGTAGCCGCGCAACGTGGACGCACCCCGCCGAGCGAGCTGCCCGAGTTGGCGACCTGTCACTGGGTCGTCAGCGGTAACAAGCAGGACGCGGTCCTCGAAACCGGACTCGACCATGTCGACGAGCGAAGCTAGATGCACGCCAACTGCTCCTGCCGATGCGCGACCAGAATCGGTTCGGTGTAGCCGTTCGGCTGAACACATCCGTCGAATATCAGACTGCTAGCAGCTCGAAACGCGGCGCCGCCGAAGTCTGGTGCCATGGCGACGTACATCGGGTCGCTCGCGTTCTGATGGTCCACCACCTCAGCCATCCTCCGCAGCGAATTCTCGACGTCGGCTGTTGTGACGACACCATGGCGCAGCCAATTGGCGACGTGTTGCGACGAGATCCGACAGGTGGCCCGATCTTCCATCAGTGCGACGTTGTGGATGTCGGGCACCTTCGAGCACCCGACGCCATGGTCGACCCAACGAACGACGTAGCCGAGAATGCTCTGCACGTTGTTGTCGACTTCGCGTTGCCGCTCTACTGGATCGTCGGGAGGATCAGCGAGCGGCAGAGTCAGCACATCGGCGAGGGCGGCCGTCGGTCGCAAACGCAATTCTTGCTGGCGGGCGAACACATCGACACGGTGATAGTGCGTCGCGTGCAACGTCGCTGCGGTCGGCGACGGAACCCATGCGCAATTGGCGCCGGCCTCGAGATGCGCAACTTTCTGTATGAGCATGTCGGCCATCAGGTCGGGCGCCGCCCACATCCCCTTGCCGATCTGGGCGCGGCCGGGAAAGCCGCAGGCGAGACCGATATCGACGTTGCGGTTCTCGTAGGCCTTGATCCAGGCGGCGTTCTTCATCTCGGCCTTGCGCACCATCGGGCCAGCTTCCATCGCGGTGTGGATCTCGTCGCCAGTCCGGTCGAGGAAGCCCGTGTTGATGAACACCACCCGCGAGGCCGCCCGGCGAATGCACTCCGACAGGTTGACGGTTGTGCGGCGCTCTTCATCCATGATGCCGATCTTGACGGTGTTCGTGGGCAGGCCGAGGGTGGACTCGACGTGCGCGAACGAGTCGACCGCGAACGAAACCTCGTCGGGCCCGTGCAGTTTCGGTTTGACGATGTAGATCGATCGCGCTGGCGAGTTCGCAACCTGCGGCGCACGGCCAAGGTCGATCATGGCGATGACCAGCGTCATCATCGCGTCGAGCAACCCTTCGAAGATTGCCTTGCCATCGCTGTCGCGAACTGCGTCGCTCACCATGTGCAAGCCGACGTTGCGAGCCAAGAGCAGCGACCGGCCACGCAGCAGCCGCGTCGAGCCAGCGGCCGCAATCACGCTTCGATCGGGGTTGAGCTCACGTGTGAACTTCGCACCGTCCTTGCTCACTGATGCGGTCAGCGAGCCGGTCATCAATCCCAACCAGTTGCGGTACGCCTCAATCTTTTCCGAGACATCGACCGTTGCGACCGAGTCTTCGAAATCCATGATCGTCGTCACCGCCGATTCGAGCAGCACGTCGGCGAGTCCAGCGTGATCTGTCGCACCGACAGGCGCGCCACGGTCGATCACCATCTCGATATGTAAGCCGTGATGAACGAGCACGATTGCACTCGGGTCGTCCGTGGCACCTCGGTGACCAACGAACGCCGACTCGTCGATCAGGTGATGCGGCTGGTCGCCGACGCGAGCCACGAGCCGGCCGCTGACGACGGTGTACGCCAAAACGTCGGCGTGCGATGCGCCTTCGAGCGGTACGACATCGTCGAGGAACCGGCGCACCCACGCGACCACCCGATCGCCTCGCACGCGATCGTAAGCCCCACTTGGCGGCGAGTCACCGAGCACATCGGTGCCGTACACCGCGTCGTACAGCGAGCCCCAGCGAGCGTTGGCCGCATTCAACGCATAGCGCGCGTTGGTGACCGGGACCACCAACTGCGGACCGGCGATCGTCGCGATCTCAGGATCCACATTGGCGGTTGCGATCGTGAACGGATCGCCGTCCGGGAGCAAGTAGCCGATCTCGGCCAGGAATGCGCGATACGCCTGCGCATCGTGTGGCGTGCCAGCTCGCTGGCGATGCCACGCATCGATCGCAGCCTGCAGATCGTCCCTGCGCGCGAGCAAGGCCCTGTTGCGATCCGACATCGCCGCGATCAATCCACTGAGGCCTGCCCAGAACCTGGCGGCATCCAAGTCGACCGCGGGCAAGACTTCCTGCTCGACAAAGTCGACAAGCTGCTCGTCGACCAGCAGGCCTGACTTGCTGCTTGAAGGCCTACTGCTCGAGGGTCTACTTCTCGAGGACATGTACTCCGCACGCGGAGCCGAGGCCGATGACGTGCGCCAGGCCAACCTTGGCACCTTCAATCTGTCGGTCACCAGCCTCGCCGCGCAGGTGATGGCAGATCTCCCACACGTTCGCGATACCGGTCGCCGAGATCGGGTGGCCCTTTGACTGCAATCCGCCGGAGACGTTGACGGGTGTTGAGCCATTGCGCCACGGCGCGCCGGATTCGAAGAACGCGACTGCATCGCCCGGCGCGCACAACCCGAGGTTGTCGTAGTGCACCAGTTCCGCGGTGGCGAAGCAGTCGTGCAGTTCGACGAGGTCGAGGTCTTGCGGGCCAACGCCAGCTTGCTCATACGCGATCTTGGCGGCGTTCTTGGTGAGGGTGTTCACATCTGGCAATACCTGACTTGCCTCTTGGTAGGGATCGCTGGTGAGCACCGAGGCCGAGATCTTCACTGCCCGGCGCTTCTGTTCCAGCGACAGCGTCTTCAGCTTGCTGCCACTGACCAACACAGCGGCTGCAGCGCCATCGCAGTTCGCGGAACACATTGATCGCGTATTCGGATACGAGATCATCACGTCGTTTACGATCTGGTCGTAGGTCATCGCCTTGCTGTATGCGGCAAGCGGATTCAGTGTCGAGTGCTGATGGTTTTTCTCGCTGATCTTGGCGAACACCGAGACGTCGGTCTGGCCGTACGCGTGCAGGTATTCCATGCCGACCTGTGCGAACACACCAGGCATCGCGGCGGTGCCGATGCGACCGTCAATCGGCCCGACTGCGCCGTAACGCCCCTTTGCTTCCCACGCACCCGAGCCTGTGTTGCCCTGCGCTCCGAGCAGCCCAACTCCGGAGAGCTTCTCGACGCCGATCGCGAGACCCATATCGACTTCGCCGGCGCGAATGGCCATCACGACGGTTCGGATTGCAGTGGCGCCGGTGGCGCACGCGTTCGACACGTTGTAAATCGGTACGCCCGTTTGGCCGACCTGCTTGAGAATGTTCTGCCCGGAAGCGGCACCGCCACCCAACAGGTTGCCCGCGGCGACCACGCCTATGTCGGCCATCGTCACGCCACCGTCGGCGAGCGCGGCTATCACCGCGTTGGCGGCGAGGTCGACGGCATCGAGATCCGGGTGCTTGCCGAACTTCGTCATGTTGATGCCAAGAATCCAGACTTCTTCGCTGGCACTCATTGCGCACTCTCCTGCTGCACGGGTTCAAACCCGTAGTTGATTGCCTCGACACCGTTCTGATCGACACCGACTGAGTAGGTCGCCAGCTGTACTGGCATCCCGAGCGTCACCGCATCGGCGGTTGGCGCACAGTTGATGATGTTGCCGCGCACCGTCGTGCCGTCGCAGTCGATAAGGCCGGCAACGAACGGCACGTCAACACCCGGGCCAGCGAACGAGACGATGGTGAACGAGCGCAGCGTGCCTTGCGTTGCGACCCGGACCTCGTCGAAGTTCGCCGCAAAGCAACGTGCGCACAGATTGCGACGGTCGAAGAATCGCGCGCCGCAAGCACGGCACTCGTGCGCCACCAAATGCGGGTCGCCAGGAGTCAGCTTGAGATAGCCGACGAATGGGACCTGTTTCATTTCGGCAGTGTTTGTCATGACGTCCTCCGGTTCGCATGGTAACTGGGCTTCGCAAAACCGTAGAGTGCCGACCCATGAAGCCGAGTACGCAACTCGTCGCGGCGCTGCGAGCGCTGATCGAGACGGTTCGCACCAGCGACCTCGACCAAGCCCAGGCCAACGGCGTCGACCTTGCCGACCTCGCTGCTCACGTCGAATCCCACACACGCGCACTCGCGCCGTACACCGTTGACGCCGTCCGAACGCAGATTGGGCTGCGCCACGAAGTGGCTCGTGTCGACCCTGGCCGCCTGCGCAGCTTCGCAGACGGCGAGGTGCTCGACTTCTTTCCGCACAGCCCCATCACCGGTGAGCTCAACCCGGTGGCGCCGCCAATGAAGATGTGGCGCGACGGCTCGACGGTGCGCGGCTCGGGCCGCATTCCCACCGCGCTCAACGGACCACCCGCGGCCGTTCACGGCGGATTCGTGGCAGCAGTGCTCGACGAACTGCTGGGGATGGCGGCGGTTGTTGCTGGCATCGGCGGGTTCACCGGCACGCTGACGGTTCGCTACCTGAAGCCGACCCCGATCGGCGCTGCGCTCGACTTGGCGGCCCGTGTGGAATCGAGCGAGGGTCGCAAGGTCACTGTCACCGGCGAAATCTCCGCTGACGGCCCCGAGGGCAAGTACGTGTGCGCAACGGCGGAGGCGATCTTCATCCGGCCGACGGACTTGGCAACAAAGTCCGGTTGACATAAGATTGAGTATACCGAATACGCGCTTCTGACGAGAAGGTGTGGAGCCAGTCGTTAAGCGAAGAGCCAGTCGTTAAGCGAAGAGCCAGTCGTTAAGTAGAACGGAGACCGTGTTGAAGAACGGTTACAAGATCATCGATACCGACACCCACGTCGGGCCAAACCTTGAGACGCTGAAGTTGTACGCATCCGACGTGCTCAAAGATCGATGGTCCGAGTTCGATCCGTTTCTGCAACCGGTAACCCTGGGCGGCCACTTCCTCAGCGTCGCTCCGATGAAGTACGGGCGCGAGCTCGGTACGGAACACCACGGCGAAGGAGCAGCCCAAAAGGGCGGCGACTCACCGTTGCGCGGTGCCGTCACCAAGACATTCGTGCAACCGCCGGTCGACGAAGGCTCGAATCTCAACTCCAAGGGCCGCCTCGACGACATGGATCTCGAAGGCATCGACGTCAACCTCATCATCCCGGGCACGTTCGGTAATGCGGCCACCACCTTCGACACTCCCCTCGCCGTCGAGCTCTACGACGCGTTCCATCGCTACATCGCCGACTACTGCTCGATCAACGAAGATCGCCTGAAGGGCACGCTGCAGTTGCCGGCAGTCGCTCCCGAAGAAGCCGTCCGCATGGTCAAGGAGTACGGCGACAAGAAGTGGCTCGCCGCCGTCAGCGTGATTCTTCCCGAGGGCACGCCCATCGACGACCCGTCCCTGTACCCGATCTGGTCTGTGCTCGGCGATTACGACCTGCCACTGCTGCACCACTCGTTCTTCTACGAGCCGCCGTACTTCCCCGGCTATCGCGACATCTGGGGCAATATCGTCGTCGCTCGCGCGGCGGCACATCCGTGGGGCGCGCAGCGCTTGCTTGCCTACCTCACATTGTCGGGCTTGTTCGATGTGTACTCGAACCTGCGCATCGGCTTCGCCGAGTGCAGCGCCGGATGGTTGCCAGCGTGGCTCAACCGACTCGAGGGTCAGGCTGCGTACATGTCGAAGAAGGTTCCGTACCGCAAGATGACCTCCACCGAGTACGCGCAGAACGGTCGCATCTTCTGTGGCATCGAACTGTACGAAGGTGCTGGCATCGCCAAGTCGGTCATCGATCTACTCGGCGACGGCGTACTGATGTACTCGTCGGACTACCCGCACAATCAGGCCGAGTTTCCCAACTCGCCGGATCACGTGTTCGCGTGGGAACCCACCCTCGGCAAGAGCAACATGAAGAAGATCATGTCCTCCAATGCCGAGAACTACATGCGAATTCTGTGACCGCTGCTGTCGCCACCAGCGACCCACGAGCAACGCAGGCCGCGGCCGAAGTCATCGGTTCGGGTGGCAATGCGGTCGACGCGGCAGTAACCGCAGCACTCGTGCTGTATGTCGTCGAGCCGCAGTCGTGCGGTATCGGCGGCGATGGTTTCATGTTCGTGCACAACGAACCTGGACCGCCGATCGCTTTGGACGGTTCCGGTGCAGTGCCCGCAGGCCTGACGCGCGAAGCACTCGCCGCCGACGGTCTCGACAATGTGCCGGCTCGAGGAGCGAAGACAGCGACGCCCCCCGGCGCTGTCGCGCTGCTCGAGTCGGCGCTGCAGCAGTTCGGAACGATCAGCCTGAGTGACGCAATCGCGCCAGCAGAGAGGTTCGCCCGCGAAGGTTTCGCAGTGCGTCCGACGCTTGCCGTCGCGGCTGCGAGGGCAACTGCCGAGCTGGCCAACGAGCCAGTGCTTGGCCCGCTGTATTGGCCGGGCGGCAACGCGGTAGCCGAAGGCGCAACGGTTTTCAATGCTGCACTCGCCGACGCGCTGGCGCTGATCGCCGTCGAAGGGTCGGCCGCGATCCTCACCGGTGCACTTGGCGACGCGATTGTGGCGGCGATGGAGGCCGGTGGCGGCTACCTGTCGCGAGCGGACCTGGCCGCGCATCGAACGCTGGCGATCATTCCCGACTATGTCGACTTCGATGGCCATCGCATGTGGCAAATGCCGTCGCCGACGCAGGGACCCGCCGTGTTGGTGGCGTTGCGAGAGCTCTCATCCAACGGCATCTCCAACGGCACACCAGACGGCGAGATCGATTGGGACGCCGCCTACCATGCGGTCGCCGATGGAATGATCGAGGCTGGCTTCGACCCGACCAATGTAGGCGTGTCGGCTCCGAGCCCGGCCAAGGGCGACACAACTTTCATCGCCACCGTCGACCACGAAGGCCGCGGCGCCTCGTTGATCACCTCGGTGTTCGGAGACTTTGGCTCGCATCTCGGCGTGCAGGCGCTTGGCGGTCCGATCCACAATCGCGCGACAACCTTCCGTCTGGCGGCGAAGCCGATCGGCCCTGGCAAGCCGCCACACACAACTATCCCAGGGCTGATCACACGGGCCGACGGAACGCTGCGCTATGTCCTGGGTGTTGCCGGCGGAGTGATGCAACCGCAGACGCAGGTGCAACTCACGCTGCGAACGTTGCTAGAGAACCGCGGACCGCAAGCAGCAATCGACATGCCACGTTTCAAGATCTGTTTCGGCGGCGACCTTGCCCTGGAAGCTGGCCACCCACTCGCGGCGCAATATCCCGACGCGCTGAACAAAAACCCGGGGCCAGAAGGTTTCGGTGCTGCCCAAATGATCGGGTGGCACGAAGGCGAACTACAAGCAGGGGCCGATGCCCGACGCGGTGGTCACGCCGTCTTGATCGAATGACACACTCGCATCTAGTACGACTATCCAGCAACGACCCGTCGGAGGTTCCACATGTCCAAGCACATCGTCAGCCGCAGTCACATCACCTATGCGACTGCCACGAAGGTAATTACCGCCGGCCTCGAGAAAGCCGCTGAGCTGAAAGTCGGTGCCGCGATCGTGATCACCGATGGCTCGGCGGAGCTCGTCGCCGTCGCGTCGACGCCCGGAGTGAACCCCCGTGGATGGCGCGGCGGACTCGCCAAAGCATCGGTTGCTGCCGGGCTCGGTGTGTCCACCGAGTTCTTTCTCGACAAGCGGCTGAAGCAGGACGAAGTGCTGTGGAAGGCGTTGTCGAACAATCCTGAGCGCATGTTCGTGCCCGGCGGCATCCCGTTCAAGGTCGATGGCGCGACCGTCGGCGCTGTCGGAGTCAGTGGCGGGCACTACGACGACGACGTCAAGGTCGCGCAAGCAGTAGTCGACGCCTTCAACGAGTTGATCAAGTCCGAGTAAGCGCTGCCCAGGTGGCGATGCACTCGTCGGAAACCTCGCTGTGCCCGCCTGCATCGACGCCGACTGTCAGCAGAAAATGCGACACGCACGAATAGAACGCCGACGTCAGGATCAGCTCAATGCACTCGCCGTCGCTGAAGTGGTTTCGTAGCGCGGCGACTGCCTCTGCGGAACCACCGCCGTTGGTCATCATCTCGTCGCCGCAGCGCAACGCCGCTCTCGTTGGCTCGTCGAATAGGTCGGACGTCGACCAGCTGCCAAGCGACGCGAGCTGCGCCGGGGTTGCGCCAGCCTTCAACGCAGCTGGCCAATGGGCTTGCCACTCGAAGCTGGCACGGGTCAGCACGGCGAGTTGCATGATCAACAGTTCGCGCAATGCGCGGCTGGTGGTCGGTTTTGATCGCAGCGGCCACGCCAAACCGACCCACGCCTCAAGCATCGCTGGCGAGTTGCCGAGCAAGCGGTACAGCATCGGAATCTCGCGGTCAGCGTTACGAAATACATCGAAGATCGGATTCAGGATCGGATCGTTCGCATCAATGGCGACCGGGTCAAGGCGTTCCACGGAACCGAGCGTAGCGCAATTGAGTATGCTGATTTCTGCGGCGACCGTGCCGGAGCGCAGGAGGAACGATGGCGAAGCAACCGAGTTGGGACGAACGTGCCGAAGCTGCTGGCTTAGTGATTCCCCCGCCGCTTCCCGCGCATCCGATGTTTCCGGGCGTGGCCATCGACGGCACCACCGCCTACACATCGGGCATCGTCGCCGTTGAGGGTCCGCCGTGGAAGCTCGCCTACGCGGGATTGGTCGGCGAAGAAATCGATGTCGAGACGGCGAAGAAGTCGGCGGCCTTGGCCATGCTGTGCACCCTCGCCAACTTGAAGGGTGCGCTTGGCGGCAGCCTCGATCGCATCGAGCGGTTCGTCAAGCTGATGGGCTTCGTTCGCTGTCGTCCGGATTTCGGCGATCCCCCGCTCGTGATCAACGGCGCATCGGAAGTGCTGTTGGCGATCTTCGGTGCCGAGCTGCTTCCCGCTCGCTCGGCGATCGGTGTCGCTTCGTTACCGAGCGGCGCCAGTGTCGAGATCGACACGATCGTGAAACTGCATAGTTAGAGACTGGTTGTTAACGACCGGTAGTCAACGACTGGTACTTAGAACTCGACGCCTATCCAGGTGATGCGGGCGCCTTCGTGGCCGGTGCGAATCGCCCAGACTGCGGTCGCAACGCCGACCAGCCCAACGGCACTCGCGAGCACAGTCGGCCATTTCTTTGCTGGCGAGCGTGGGCCATACCAGCGGTCGATCGCGGCCAGCGCAGCAGCGCCGACGAAGAACATCGTCGCCAGCAGGGCTGTCTGATCGCCCAGCTCTGCGTGCCGTTCTGCCAATGACCCAAGCGACGGTTGCAGCGCGTCGCGCAGACGCTCGCCCGATTGCGTCGCCCAGACGGTCACCGCTGCCGTGATCAGCGCTGCACCAGCGAGCGCCCACGACAACCGAACGCGCCACGCGGGTCTCGCTGCCAGAACAATCGCCGCGATGGCGAGCAGCGGCAGCAGCACGACTGGAATGTGGACCAGCAGCGGGTGTGCCGGCGTACCGAAGAGTTCGCTCATGCTCAGGCGACCCGTTGTCAGTCGATCACGGTGACGGACAACACCTGACCGCGAGCAGCGTGCGACACCGGGCCGACGACGAGGTTGCATAAAAACACGTAATTGCCCGGCGTCAGGTCGAAGGTGATTTCGCGTGTTGGCGAAAGAACCTGATCGACCACGGGCGTCTTGCCGAGGAGGTCGTCGCCGAGCGCATCCTCATCGATGCTGCCGTTGGCGAGCAGCGGCAATTCTTCGTAGCTGTTGCCGCGAGCGATTCCGAACTCGTGCGGCGCGTCGTCGGAGTTCGTGGCCTTGAAGTTGATAGTGCCAGCTTTGTAAACGACCGAGTCCACCAGGATCTCGAAGTGGCTGAGATCGACCAGCACCGGGTCGGCGTTGACAACCTCGCCGGACGTTGTCGAAGTCACGACAGCGGTAGTGGTCGTAACTTCGTCAGTTGCGACAGTTGTCGCGTCACTGTTGTCGTCACTGCCACCACACGCGCTGAGAAGGGCTACGGCAACAGCGATCGAAAATGTCGTGCGAGTCATCGCGCCAACTCTACGCACTCGCACCAACGCCGAGGATTGCCTCAACGTCGGGACGAGCATCCCAGCGGAACAGCTTCTCGGCGTTGCCGTGCGTCATCGCCGCGACTTCGTCGGCGGGGAGATCAGCGAGCATTTTGTGGACCTCTTTTTGGCTGTCCGGCCACGGCGTATCAGCATGCGGGTAGTCGCATTCCCACATGATCCGATCGACGCCGATCGCGTCGCGCGCGGCCAGCCCGGCGTACTCGTCGATGAAGCAGACCCAGAAGTTACGGCGGAACAGATCCGATGGGGGCGTGTCGCCCATCTTCGCCCAGTAACGATGGCGTTCCCACGTGCGATCGATGCGCTCGAGTGCGAACGGCACCCAACCGATGCCACCTTCGGAGAGGGCGATCTTGATCTTCGGGAAGCGCTCGGGAATTCCCGACAGCAGCAAATCCATGAATGTGATCTGCGCGTTCACCGGGCCGAGCGCAACCGCTACTGAATACGGCGCGTCCGGAGAAGGAAGGTGCGTGCGGCCACTAGTACCGATGTGGATGCAAATTGCGATGTCGGTTTCGACCGCTGCTTCCCACACCGGGTCCCAGTGATTGGTGTGGAACGAGGGCTGGTCGAAGGGCGTCATGCTCTCGGGGAAACTGACGGCGCGCACGCCGCGAGCGGCGCACCGGCGAATTTCTTCCGCCATCAGCTTCGGGTCCCACAGCTGGCCGATCATCATCGGGATGTACAGCCCGGGCACCGAGGCGCACCACTCTTCGAGCATCCAGTCGTTGTAGGCCTTCACGCACAGGTCGGCGAGCGTCTTGTCCTTGGCCGTAGTGAACCGTTGGCCGGCGAAACGCGGGAAGGTCGGGAAACACAAGCTGCCGCGCACACCATCCTGCAATAGGTCGCGAGCGCGCTGCACGGGGTTGTAGCAACCCTCGATCATGTCGGCATAGCTCGTCGGGTCCATGGCGAAGTCTTTGAACTCTTTGCCGGCGACGGCGTTGAGACCCATCGTCGCGATCTGCTCGCCTTCGAACTCCCAGGCTTCCGAGCCGTCGTCTTTAGTGATGACGCGAGGACCGGCATTTTGATACTTGGCGGGCAACCGATCCGTCCATACCTTCGGCGGTTCGATGATGTGGTCATCGACGCTGATCAGGTCGAAATCGAGCTTCGGAACCATGCTGGCCCTCCTGTCTTCACGACACGTCTTTCACGACACGTCTGCGATCCTGAGACTATAATAGAGCATACTGATTTGTCATAACGCTGAATTGTGAGGGACTGAAATGCGTGTACGCGTGGCCGAAGAGATCTGTCAAGGACACACGTTGTGCGCGACCGCCGCTCCGAAGGTATTCGCCCTGAGCGAGGAAGACGGCCATGCGATCGTGCTGCTCGCCGATGTTCCGCCGGAACTCGAGGCCGACGTTCGCCGCGCCGCGCTCGGTTGTCCCGAGCAGGCAATTCAGATCTCCTAGGTCGCTTCAGGACTGGGCGACAACCTTCTTCGCGAGCAAGTCGTCGATGCGGCCACTGTCATAGCCGATCTCCTCTAGTACCTCGCGCGTTTGCATGCCGACTGTCGGAGCTGGCCGCGGTGCTTCGTACGGCTGGTTGTCGACGATGACGGGTTCGCCGATATAGGTGAATGGCCCCGCTATCGGATGGCTGCCTTCGACGATGATCTGCCGCTGCGCGATGTGCGGGTCGTCGCGCAAACTGGCAACACCCTGGTTGGCCGGGCCGATCGGTATCCGCTCGCGAATGGCGAGTTCGATCCAGTGTTGCTGCGGTTGGCTGCCGATGATCGTCTGGATCTCGCGGCGAAGTTCGTAATCGTCGCGACCAAAGTCGATGGCACCAGCTTCTGTTTGCCGATCGATCAAATCGGCGCGGCCGACTGTTTCACAGAACTTCTTCCAGAACTTGGGCTCAATGCAGCAGAACAGCACGTACTTCTTGTCGGCCGTTTCGTAGTACTGATATTTGGCACCGGTAAACGGTTCGCTGCCGGGCTCACGCAAGCCGGTGGTGTCGGTGAGGCGGTGATGGTTCAGTCCGTAGATGGCGCCGATCCAACCCTGCGAGATAACCGAATCGGCAGCGGACGCGTCAAGGAACGCACCCTCACCGGTGCGATCACGGCGATGCAGCGCGGCCACGACGCGCAGCGCCGCGTGGATCGCGCCAGCAGCCGTTCCATCGCCGCCACCAGTTGTCCCCCACATCAGTTCCCGGTTCTCAGCGATGCGCACCAATCCGTCGTCGCTCATTGCGACGGTGACCGATGCCGCTTGAGCATTCATCATCTGGCCGTGAGTAGGAATCCCCGCGTACGGTCCTTTGCGACCGAAGCCTGTGTACTGGCAATAGATGATGTCGGGCTTGTGCTGTCGCTGCGCTTCGTAGCCGATGCCAAGCCCGTCGGCAGCGGAACCGGCGAATCCGTCGATGAAGATGTCGGCGTTGCGCTGCAGATCCCAGAAGACATCGAGCGCACCGGCGGCGCGCAGGTCGAGAGCGATGCTGCGCTTGTTCTTGTTGACCTGCAAATGCGCGGGACTGTGCCGCGGTTCGATCTGCCCAAGGATGTCGCGCAAGTAGTCGCCAGTGCCGGGCGACTCGATCTTCACCACGTCGGCGCCGAGGTCGGCGAGGTGCATGCCAAGCGTGTCGCCGTTCAGCAAAATTGCCGATTCCAGAACGCGCACGCCGCTGAGCAGGTTGCTCATTTGAGTAACGCACCGCCGTCGACGCGCAACGTGATGCCGGTCGTGAAGGTGTTGGTTACGAGGAATTGAACTGCGTGCGCAATCTCTGCGGGCTGACCGACGTGGCCAACTGGCATCGATGCAGCGAGCCGAGCGAGCGCGGCGTCGGGATCGTTGCCAAGTGCCCTTCGCAGCACTTCCGTTTCGACCGCGCCAGGGCAGATCGCGTTCACGCGGATCGGTGCGAGTTCGACGGCCATCGCCCGGCAGAACGATTCGACCGCCGCTGTCGCAACTGCGCCGGGCGAGCGCTCGGCACGAGGGCGGACCGCCGAGACGCCGGAACAGAACGTGAACGACCCGTCGGCTGGCATGCGCGGCGCGAACACCGCGCAACAGTTGCGCGCCGCCCACACTCGCGCGTCGAAGGCCGCCATGAACAGGTCGTGCGTCGCCTCGCCGATCGGCGACGACGGTTGCAGCCCGGCGAAGGAAACAACATGGTCGACTGCGGGAAGCTGATCGGCAAACTCGCGCAGTGCGGCTTCGTCGGTGGCGTCGAGCACCCCAACGGTCACCTGCCCGCCGAGCGTCTTCCCCGCTTCCTCGGCCTTGGCGCGGTCGCGACCAACAACCGCAACCTTGGCGCCCGCGGAGATGAGGAGTTGCGCGGTCGCGAATCCCATTCCCGATGTGCCGCCAATGATCACCGCCGTACGCCCCTGGAGTGTCATCGGCAGAAAAGTACCCTAAATCGCCGTAGGCGGCCACGCTCAAAACGTCGGGGGTACTTCGTCCATTAGTGTCCTGAAAGTGAACCTTGTACATACCCGCACGAGCGCGCCCAACGGCGGCAGGAAAATGGGCGAAGTGCTAGCGGAGAGGATCGAAAACGAGATCGTCGCTTCCGGGTGGCAGGTCGGCCAAGTAATCGGTTCCGAGGCAGAACTCTGCGAGCGCTATGGCGTCAGCCGCGCTGTGTTCCGCGAGGCAATTCGCCTCGTCGGACATCACGGCGTCGCCGAGATGCGGCGCGGCCCGGGTGGCGGGCTTGTCGTCATCGAGCCAAACGTCGACGCCGCGGTGCGCGCTGTGCTGTTGAATCTCGAGTACAACCACATCAGCCCCAGCCAGATGATCGAAGCGCGCTCGGCGATCGAGGTTGCGTGTGTACGTGCGGCGACGAAGGCGTTGACCAAGGCCGGTGAGACGGCCATTCGCGATCACATGGACCGCGAAGTTGAAATGATCTTGGCCGGGTGGAATCCCGACGAGCCGAGCGAGGATTATCCGTCCAACCGTTTCCACCTGCTGCTCGCCGAGTTGACGGGCAGCCCGGCGATGGTGATGTTCGTGCAGATCCTCAGTCGCGTGACCAGCAGGCACGCCAGTCCCGTTGGGTCGGCCGAGGATCTCGAGGAGCGCGCGCAGCAGATTCATCGCGTGCACATGCGCATCGCCGAAGCAATTCTTGCGCGCGACGCCGACACCGCAGAGCGCCGGTTGCGCCGTCACGTCGGAGCCATTGAGGGCTACCTCAACGAATAACGGCAACGAATAACGGCAACGAATAACGGCAACGAATAACGGTATGTGCACCGCGCTCTCTCAGGCACCGCCAGGCTGTTGCTGTGCTCGTCGTCGGCTTCGCCACGACTGACGAGGCGCAGTGTTCGTAGTCGCGCGTTCGCTGCGGCATGCGCAGCGCTCGCCGATCGGAACGTCGGCCAAGACCCGGTCAACATGAGCGCCACATCCAGCCCACGTCGGTCGGTCACACACTTTGCAACTCACTTGTCGACACATACCCCCTAGGGTATCATGGCTTACGCGAGTTTCATGAACATTTTTTGAACGTCGGCCAACGCGTAGCCCTCTTTTGCTGCCCGTTCAGGATCGGATACGCACCATGTGAGGCCCGCCGCCACGAGCAAGAACGCGGCCTGCTCCAAAGCTTTGGTCACCGCGGTGAGTTGGGTGACAACTTCTCGACAGTCACGGCCTTCTTCCAGCATCAGGCCGACACCGCGTACCTGCCCCTCCGCGCGACGCAGTCTCTTCTTGAGATCGGCAAGTGTCTCCTCAGATAACTCCACAGCGTCCTCTCCTCTCGGCCGAAGGAGTCGGCCATCAGCAACCAAGTGTATCATTCATACCCTACGGGGTATATAGTAGTCGACGAAACGCAACCGCAGGAGGCCGGATCACATGTTCTTTCGCCAGTACTACCTTGAATGCCTTTCGCACGCGAGTTATCTCATCGGCGACACCGCCACCGGCCGAGCCGTGGTCGTCGATCCGCAGCGCGACATCGTCGAGTACCTCGCCGACGCGGAGTCACACGGTCTGCGGATCGAAACAGTTTTGGAGACCCACTTCCATGCCGACTTCCTGTCCGGTCACCTGGAACTTGCCGAGCGCACCGGCGCCACGATTGGGTATGGGCGCGCGGCCGAGGGTCGAACGGAATTTCCGATCACTACGTACGCCGATGGCGACCTGATCCGCTTAGGTGAGGTCGAGCTGGAAGTTCGCGAGACGCCGGGGCACACGCCTGAGTCGATCAGCATCGTCGTCTACCCGCGCGGCGCCAGTGCTGCCCCGTACGGTGTGCTGACCGGCGACACAATGTTCATCGGCGATGTCGGCCGCCCCGATCTGTTGTCCTCCGAAGGCGTGACGGCGGACGAGTTGGCCAGCCAACTGTTCCACTCACTGCACGAGAAACTGCTCACCCTCCCTGACGACACCAAGGTCTATCCGGCGCACGGCGCGGGCTCGGCATGCGGCAAGAACCTGTCGACGGAAACTGTGTCGACAATTGGCGAGCAGCGACGCATGAACTACGCGCTGGCACCGATGACCGAGGAACAGTTCGTCGAAGCCGTCACGCAGGGTCAGTCGGTGGCACCGCTCTACTTCTCATTCGCGGCCAACCGCAACCGCGAGCAGCGAGAACTGCTGCCGGAGGACATCACTGTTCCGACTCTGACGATCACGGAGGTCCTCGCGCGCCAGCGCGAAGGTGCGGTCGTCATCGATGCTCGCGACGACACCGCATTCGCCGCCGGACACCTACGCGGGTCGATCAATGTCGGTCTTGGCGGACGGTTCGCCGAGTACGCGGGCGAGGTGATGACACCCGAGACGCCCATCGTGTTGGTGACTCCGCCCGGACACGAACCTGAGGCCAAGGTTCGCCTGGCCCGAATCGGATTCGACAACGTCGTGGGGGCACTCGAGCACCCCGTCGCCACTTTCCTCGCCCAACCCGAACTGGTCGAGCGACTCTCTCGCTTGTCGGCTGAAGCGCTTGCCGAACGGATTCGCGCCGTCGACGATCTCGTCGTCATCGATGTGCGCAACCCAGGCGAAGTTGCATTGGGCGGAATCGACGGGGCGCTACCTATCAGCTTGCCGGCACTGTTCACCCAGCTCGATGTCCTCGACCGCGATGCGCCGACCGTGGTGTACTGCGCGGGCGGCTACCGCTCGGCGATTGCGTCCAGCCTGCTACGCAGTCACGGTTTCACGGACGTCTCGGATTTGGTCGGCGGCTACACGGCCTGGCAAACCCTCAGCCCCCAGCGCTGAGACATGCGCGCGCTTCTCGCCTCTCCACTGGGGTTCCTCATCGGACTGTCGCTCGCTGCCCTCGGCGGCGGCGGGTCCATCCTGGCTGTTCCCGCGCTCGTGTACGCCGCCGGACAGTCCCCCAAGCAGGCGACCTCGACCTCGCTCGTGCTGGTCGCCATGACAGCTGTGGTCGGCATCATTCCCCAATGGCGCGCCGGACGTGTTCGTGTCGCCGCCGGCGCGACTTTCGGCCTTACAGGCGTCGGCGGCTCGCTACTCGGCTCGCACTGGAACAAAGCAGCGGACCCCAACGTGCTACTACTCGCATTCTCCGGTCTGATGATGCTCGCCGCCTACGGGATGTGGCGCGGGGTGCGAAAGCCGAAGACGGTGCCAGCGCCGCAGCCAGTGACGTCGATGACGATGACGATCGTGAAGGTCGTGGTCGCAGGCACCGCCGTCGGGTTACTCACCGGATTGTTTGGCGTCGGCGGTGGCTTCGTCATCGTGCCCGCGCTGGTACTTGCCCTCGGTTTCGCGATGCCGGAGGCGATCGGTACGTCGCTGCTGGTGATCACCATTAACTCGCTCATCGCGCTCACCACGCGGTTGCCAGCTGGAAACATCGAGTGGTCGACTGTGATTCCGTTTGCTGGCACCAGTCTGGTCGGAATCTACGTCGGTCACCGACTGGCTACATCTCGCGACTCCAGTTCGCTGCAGCGCTGGTTCGTCGGTCTGCTCGTCGTCGTCGCGATCTACACGGCAGTGCACTCCGGCGTCGCCCTGCAACGAGCGGACTAATCCGCATCGGCCTCGGGAAGCTTCAGGCCTTTGAGCATGACCGCGTTGACGGCAACGATGATGCTCGACCCAGACATCGACAGCGCAGCGATCTCGGGGCGAAGCACGAGGCCGAAGGCGGGTTCGAACACACCTGCGGCGATCGGGAGTGCGATGAGGTTGTATCCAACCGCCCAGCCGAGGTTCTGGCGCATCTTTCGTAGCGTGCCCCGTCCGATTCGCAGTGCGACTGCGACATCGAGCGGATCCGAGCGCATCAGCACAAGATCCGCTGTCTCGATCGCGACGTCGGTGCCCGCTCCGATCGCTATGCCAATGTCGGCTTGCGCGAGCGCAGGGGCGTCGTTCACGCCGTCGCCGACCATGGCGACCTTGCGGCCCTCGGCTTGAAGCTCCGCGATCTTGGCCGACTTATCACCGGGTAGAACCTCCGCGATGACAGTTTGCACACCGAGGAGTCCGGCGATTCGATTGGCGGTTGCTTCGTTGTCGCCGGTGAGCATCACCACCTCGACACCAAGTTCTCGTAGCGCGACTACGGCGGCGGCAGCAGTCTCACGTGGCGCGTCAGCCATCGCGATCAGGCCAACAGCGCGACCATCGACAGCCACGATCACCGCTGTGCGCCCGTTCTCGGCGAGTTGCTGACGGCGCTCGGCGAGCGGTCCGATATCGACCTTCTCGCGTTCCATCAGCCGCCGGTTCCCGACCGCGACGCGTCGCCCATCGACGGTTGCGATCGCGCCGTGGCCGGGCACGCTGTCGAACGCCTCAGCGCGCAACACAGTCGCTCCACGAGCCTCAGCAGCGAGCACCACCGCTTTCGCGAGCGGGTGCTCCGACTCTCTTTCGACGGCCGCTACCAGCGCAAGCATCTCTGACTCATCGATTCCATCGCTGATGATGTCGGTTACTTCTGGTTCGCCCTTTGTCAGAGTCCCCGTTTTGTCCATGACGACGGTGTCGATACGTGCCGCCGCTTCGAGCGCCATCGCGTTCTTGAACAACACGCCGCGTTGGGCACCGAGCCCGGTGCCGACCATGATCGCCGTCGGCGTCGCCAAACCGAGTGCATCCGGACAGGTGATGACGACGACCGTGATCGCGAACAGCATCGCTTCTGACACTGGTCGGCCGGCGATGAAGTCCCACACGATGTAAGTGAGCCCGCCACCGACCAGTGCGACGAACACAAGCCAGAACGCGGCCCGGTCAGCGAGCCGCTGACCCGGTGCCTTCGAGTTCTGCGCTTCCTGTACCAGTTTGACAATTTGTGCGAGTGCTGTGTCCGCGCCAACCTTGGTCGCCCGCACTCGAAGAGTTCCCGTGGTGTTGAGGGTCGCACCGATGACCTGGTCGCCCGCTGCCTTGTGAACAGGCAAACTCTCACCGGTCACCATCGACTCATTGATGTCACTTTCGCCGTCCTCAACCAGACCGTCGACAGCCACTTTCGCGCCTGGCCGGATCAGCAGCAGGTCGCCGACCACGACTTCTGCCGTCGGAATCTCGATCTCTACACCATCACGAATAACGACGGCCTGCGGTGGGGCCAGGTTGATCAAGGCGCGGATCGCATCGTTGGCGCCCCCTCGGGCGCGCATCTCAAACCAATGGCCGAGCAGCACGAACGCAGTCAAAACGCAAGCAGCTTCGTAGAACACCTCACCTCCGCCGGTGAGTGTGACGACCAACGAATACAACCAACCCGCCGCCACAGCGACTGCCACCAGCACCATCATGTCCAGTGTCCGTGCCCGCAGCGCGCGCACCGCGCCGTCAAAGAAGATCCATCCAGCCCAGAACACGACGGGCACGCTGAGGATCAATTGCAAGATGTCGTCGCGCATGCCGAACGGCGCGCTCACCTCAAAGTTGACGACGTCGCGTCCGATCGGGGACCACAACAGGATCGGAATCGACAGCACTGCTGCGACAACGAACCGACGACGCATGTCGATGACCATTGAGGCCATCGACATGCCAGCGTGACCACCGTGACCCATCGCCTCGTGCGGCGACCGGTCCGTCGTTTCGTGGTCGTGGTTCAACGAGTGCGTTCGCCCCCATTCATATCGTGGTCCCACATTGCCGATCTCCATTCTCTGAGTGTGTTCAAGTGTCATGACGACACCGTGTAGTAGTGATCCTACGGCGGCCGACCGGGTAGCGGTAGGGTCATTGCATCTCAGCTCGGCGAGAGAAACCTACGCGTGCTGATTACACGCGTTGAGCGAAGGTCATCCTCCTGATCCGACTGCGACGGGCAGGCCAGCTCGTTTCCATTCTGGGTAGCCGTCCTCGAGGCGCACCGCCTTGAAGCCGCGTCGGCGAAGTTGGCGCACGGCATCGTCGGCGTAGACGCAGTAGTGGCCACGGCAATAGGCCACGATCTCGATGTCTTTGGAGAGCGAACGAAGGCGGCGCAGCTCTGCGACAGGGATAGACCGAGCACCGGGAATGTGGCCAGCTTCAAACTCGGCGGCGGGGCGCACGTCGAGCACGACGACATCCCCCGCGGTCAGGCGCGCTTGGAGCTCCTGGCGAGTGATGGGTTCCAGCCCATTGCGTCCGCCGACGTACGCCTCGGCGAGCTCGGCGATGCCGGCGACGTGTTCCTCGGCGATGTCGCGCATCGCCACCCACAGGTCACCGACGCGATCGCTGGCCAGCATGTAGATGATGCGGGTGCCTTCCCGCCGCGTGCGCAGCACCCCAGCGCGGGCCATCGCCCGCAGATGATGCGACGTGTTAGCGACGCTTTGCCCGATCTCATCAGCGAGTTGCTCGACCGAGCGCTCGCCCTGGGCGAGAACGTCGACGATCTCGGCTCGCCGGCCGCCAGCCAACGCCTTGGCTACCTCCGCGAACGCGTCGTACAACGCGTTCTTCGCTGCCCTGTCACCCAACGTCGACCTCCGATCAGATGTATTCAAAGTACTCATTGAATATCAGGACGGCAAGGGATATATTCAAGCAATCACTTGAATATGAGGAGAAGGGTAACGACGGATGAAAGTGCACGAATTCCTGGATGAAGGCCTTGGGCACTCGTCGTACGTAATCGATCTCGGCGACGGAACCGCGGCCATCGTTGACCCACCACGGTTCCCGATCGCCCACGAAACACTCGTCGACCGGGTCGGCCTGCGTGTCGCGTGGACGCTCGACACGCACTCGCATGCGGACTACGTGACCGGCAGTCCCGCGCTTGCCGACCGCCTGGGCGCGACGTTCATCGCTCCCGCGGCCTCGCGTCTCGCCACACCGCATCGTCCCGTGCACGACCGCGAACGCGTGGATCTCGCGCCAGGTGTCGAGCTGATCGCGCTCGCAACACCCGGCCACACCCCCGACCACCACGCCTACCTCCTCTCCGAAAACGGCACGCCGGTCGCGTTGTTCTCTGGTGGTTCGTTGATGGTCGGCGCAATCGGACGCACCGACCTGTGCGGACCGGAACTGGCCGAGCCGCTCGCGCATGAAATGTTCCGTTCGCTACGGCGCTTCGACGATCTCCCGCCGGACGTGGCCGTGTACCCGACGCACGGCGCCGGGTCGTTCTGCTCGGCGCCCGGTGGGTCGCAGCGCACCAGCACCATCGGCCACGAACGAGCCGCGAACCCGCTGTTCGCGATTCGAGACGAGGACAACTTCGTCGAGCAGCTCATCGACGGCTTCGGAACCTTTCCCAGCTACTTCGCCCGGCTTCCAGAGTTGAACCGACTCGGGCCAATCCCGTACGCGACCATTCCCGACCTAGCACTCATCAGCCCCGACGATCTGGCGCGTCACCTCGACACCGGCGGGATCGTCATCGATGCCCGCTCTATCGCCGCGTTCTCTGCCGGGCACGTGCCGGGGTCGATCTCGAACTCGTTGCGGCCGGTGTTCGCGAGCTGGCTCGGCTGGCTGATCGCGCCAGACCGGCGGCTTGCCTTCGTCCTCGACCCCGACCAAGACCGCGCCGATCTCGTTCGCCAATGCCTCGACGTCGGCCACGAGCACCTCATCGGCGAGCTCGCCGGCGGCATCGACGCCTGGACCAACAGCGGGAGAGCAACGACTGCGACACCGCTCGTCGACCCGACCCACATGACCGACTGTGTGATCGACGTCCGCCAGGCCAACGAGTACGAGGCCGGGCACGTACCCGATGCGATCAATATCGAGCTGTGGCAGGTGCCGACCGCTGACCTGACTGCCAATCTGACTGCCAATCTGACTGCCAATCTGACTGCCAATTCGACTGAGGGGCCGCTGACGGTGATGTGTGGCCACGGCGAACGGGCGATGACCGGTGCCAGCCTGCTCGCCAGACGAGGGCGCTGCGACGTTGTCGTCCTCGACGGTGGGTCCGAGACCTGGTCGGCTGCCACCGGGCTCGCATTGGAAGTCGGATGACGAGCACGCCAGCTCCCGAGACATCCGCGGCACCGCTGCGACTCGGGTTAAAGGAGAACCTGGCCCAGTTCTCGCTGCTCGTCGGCGTGAACGCCTTGGTCGGCGGCATGATCGGCCAGGAACGCACCGTGCTGCCGCTGCTCGCCAAGGAGGAGTTCCACCTCACCGCGTTCACCTCAACGCTCACCTTCATCGCCGCCTTCGGACTCGTCAAAGCTGCCACCAACTTCTTCGCCGGAACACTCGGCGATCGTTACGGACGCAAACCTGTCCTGGTCGCGGGCTGGATCGTCGGCATCCCGATCCCGCTGTTGTTGATGTGGGCGCCAACGTGGGGATGGGTCGTGTTCGCCAACGTGCTCCTCGGCGTCAATCAAGGCCTCACCTGGTCGACCACGGTGATCATGAAGATCGACCTGGTCGGCCCCGCGAGACGGGGATTCGCGATGGGACTCAACGAAGCCGCCGGCTACGGCGCGGTGGCGGTGACGGCGCTCGCGACCGGCTACATCGCGCAACGGTACGGGCTTCGGCCGGAACCGTTCTTCCTCGGCCTTGCCTTCGCCGGGCTCGGTCTCGGCATCTCCGTGCTGTTCGTGAAGGAGACCCTCGGCCACGCGAAACACGAGGCCGTCAACCACACGTCGAAACCCGGCGACCATCACGAAGGATTGACGACCGGGCAGATCTTCACGCTGACGTCGTTCGGCGACAAGGCGTTGTCGTCGTGCTCGCAGGCCGGGCTCGTCAACAACCTCAACGATGGGCTCGCCTGGGGACTGTTCCCGATCTTCTTCGCCTCATCCGGCCTGTCGATCGGGCGCATCGGAATCCTTGCGGCGTTGTACCCGGCGGTGTGGGGACTCGGTCAGCTGTACACCGGCGGTCTGTCAGATCGCGTGGGGCGCAAGCCGTTGATCGTCGCCGGGATGGTCATTCAAGCCGTCGCACTTGTATGGATCGCTGCGACCGGAAACTTCTGGGCGTGGGCGGCGGGTGCAATGCTGATCGGTGCTGGCACCGCGATGGTGTATCCGACTCTGCTCGCCGCGATCGGTGATGTCGCTCACCCGACCTGGCGCGCCCGCTCGGTCGGCGTCTATCGGCTGTGGCGCGATGGTGGCTTCGCGGTCGGCGCGCTGCTCGCTGGCATCCTCGCCGACCTGGTCTCGATCCCCGCCGCGATCTACACAGTTGCTGCACTCACTGCGTTCTCCGGGCTGTTCGTCGCCGTCCGCATGTACGAGACCCACCCGCGCTGACTTCATCCTCAGCAGGGGTTGCTACGCCATAACGTTACATGTAACGTTATGAGGCATGACTCGCCAACGGAGCACCACACCAATCACAGGCGCGGAACGAGTCCGTGACCATCGCAATCGGCTTCGCGCCCAAGGACTCCGCCCTATCCAGATCTGGGTACCGGACGTGCGCTCACCAAGCTTCGCCCGGCAAGCTCACCAGCAATCGCTGGCTGTCGCCGCGAGTACCCGGGCTGCGGACGATCAGGCATTCATTGACGCGTCCAGCTTGGATGAGGAGTGAGGCGGACCGAGATCTGGACCGCGGCCGGCGGCAGTGGATACATAGGCAAACCCCGACCGGTCGTCATCGTGCAAGATGATCACTTCGCTGGCACCGACTCGGTGACGATATGCGCATTCACCACCGACCTCACGTCCGCGCCGCTGTTCCGGGTGGCAGTTGTCCCGGATCTGTCCAACCGGTTGAGCGAACCGTGCAGCCTGATGATCGACAAAATCACCACGGTGCCGAAATCCAAATTAGGTGAACGCATCGGGACCTTGGGGGATGACGACATGCTCAGACTTGTGCGATCCCTGATCGTCTTCCTTGGCCTGGCATCCTGAGGTTGTACGTCAGTGATCGTGGCGACGGTGGATGTCGGGAAGATGCTCATGTTGATGCGCCAACACAAGGTGACGGTGGGCCGAACCCGAGAGGACCTCGATCGCTGCCAGCGAATGGTGCGAATCGGTCGCGTCGATCGGATGGGCATGCTCGAACACCTCATGCGTGTGCGCGTGGCCGTGGTGTGCGCTTCCGACGATCAACACCCCGGTCAACGAGACGGCGAACGCCACCGCCAAAGTCACCGTCAGGCTCTCGCCGAGCAACACGTTGACCGAACCGGCCACCACACCCTTGGTCAGTGTGATTCGTGCCGGGCTGTAGCTGTCGAGGCTGGCGGCCACCGCGTTGTCGACACCCCAACACACACACGCACCGACCACCAGCAGCGCGCGGCCGATGTTCTCGCGTAGGAACACTCTGGCGATGATTGCGGTCGCGACCAGCTCGAGGTTGAGTAACAGCGACACCATCCCTACAGGTGTGCGACCGAGGGCCAGCTACGCCCGGCCGCGGTAACTTCTAGCGGGCCAATTAGAGTTTGGCGATGGCGATGGCGGTCGCATTGCAGTTGGTCGGCCGGCAGACCGAACTTGCGCAATTGCAAGACGGACTCGCTGCGGGGCGCCACCAGCTCATCGTGGGTGAGGCCGGGGTCGGCAAGACACGCCTCGCTGCGGAGGCGATCGGGTTGCTTGCTGGCGGAGATTCCGATTGGAGACGCGTTACTGGCACTCCGACCGCTGGCACAATTCCGCTCGCCGCTTTTGCAGCCTTTGCACCAGACCTGCTCGGCCTTGATGTCGTGCGGGCTGTGCTTGACACATTGCCCGGTGATCAACGAGGCGTCGCGTCATCTTCGTTCCTGCACGTTGATGACGCGCATTGGCTCGACGATGCCTCGGCCACCGTTATTCACCACCTGTGCATCGACGGCAGGATTCGACTGGTCGTGACGATGCGCTCGGGAGAACCCGTGCCGCCATCAGTGTCGGCGTTCCTGCGCAATTCCGAATTCGACGTGACCACATTGCGGCAGCTGACTCACGATGAACTCACGACCCTTCTCCGGTCAGCCTTAGGTGGCCCGGTCGACGGAGCTACCGAGGCGCGATTGCTCCACGCCGCCGGCGGCAACACCTTCTTCTTGGTCGAACTGATCAGTGGAGCTCTCGGCGCGGGCCTGCTTTCTCTCGTCGGTGGGTTATGGAGACTGAGCAGCGACCATGCCTTCGCGCCGCTACTTGAGGACGTGTTGCGGGCCAAGTTCGAGCCGCTCTCCGCCGATGCACGCGATGTCATCGAGATGATCGCGCTGGCTGGTTCGTTGCCGGTCGAGATGGTGGCCACCTCTGACTTCGCGGAAGCCGTCGAGCAACTCGAACGGTGCGGCCTAGTGCGTTTCAGTGATCAGGAAATAGGCCTCGACCACCCGCTGTATGCGGAACTGCTGACCCGACGACTACCGCGGCTTGCTCGGCTTCGTCATTGTTCGCTGCTGGCCGAAATGTTTGAACGGCGCGGCGTTACAACTCGACAAGCTCGGCTGCAGACGGCTCTGTGGCGGCTAGAGACGGGAGCCCAACTAGAGCATGACCGTCTGCTTGGCGCCGCGATGGATGCCAGAGATGCTGGCGACACAGCACTCGCCGCGCGCTTCGGAGCGGCTGCTTTCGACAAAGAAATGGGGGCTGAGTCGGCGCTGTTGACATCGTGGTGCCTCGGTGAGCAGGGCAACCATCGCGGAGCTCTGGACATTTTGAGAAGAGCGGCACGCGTGGCGAGCGACTTCGGTGAGCAGGCCGCGATCGGCATGCGTATCGCCGAAGAACTGTGGTGGGGCGAGCGCGACGTCACAGCAGCACTCGAGGCTCTGGCCGCAGCTCGCACGCGTCTGGGAACGCAACCGGAGGCCGCTGTTCTTGATGCGCAAGCGGCCGTCTTCATGATGCTTCGTGGCCATTGCACCGAAGCACTCGCAAGCTACGAGCTCGTCAAGCATCAGTTGTCTGACGTTCGTTCGGTATCGGCACTCGCGATTGCGCTCAGCCTGACCTACAACGATTCAGCGGCCGAGGGAGTTACCGTTGCCGAGCAGGCCTTCGAGAGGGCGCTTGCCGATCCACCCAAAGTAATTGGTGACGCAGGCACCCATTTGGTCAGCCGAACGCTCAGCCTGCTGCACAGCGACCGAGTGGCGGAAGCAACAGAGCTTGCCGACTTCATCTACCAGGCGACCATCTTCCTGGCCAGCCGTCAAGCACGCGCCTGGGCCGCGGCTGTGCGCGGCCAGAGCGAACTTCATTCGGGCCACCTTGCCGAAAGCTGGCGCGATCTGCGCGAGGCGACGTCGCTGTGGGTCGATTGCTCGAAGTTTGGTTTGGCCCAGTGGTGTGCATCTGGTGCTGCGTTGGCGGCGGCGGCACGCGGCGATGTCCAACTGGCGAGTGAGTCGATGCAAGAAGCGACACAGTTCGACGCCACCGGGTTTGAAATCCTGAACGTCACCTACGAACGGGCGCTGGCATGGACAGCCGTGCTGGCTGGGCGCGACGAGGACGGTTCGGCGCTCAGTGTGGCTATTGCCGAAGCCGGTCGCCTCGGCAACTTCACTGAAGCCATCAACGGCCTAGTCGACCTGGCTCGTCTCGGCTTCACGCAAGCCGTGGTCCGCATGTTGCCCGAAATTCCGTGGCGTTCCGAAGTGGCGCAACTCCGCTATCGATTCATCACGGCCGTAGTTGCCGTTGATGCCGAACGCCTCGAGCAGGTCGGTGACGACTTCGGAAAGGTCGGCGTGCGCATATTGCAGGCCGAGTCATACGCCTTAGCGTCGATGGCGTTTCGCAGCGCGGGTGACGCGAAGCGATCGGCGTCGTGCGAGAGCCGCGCCCGGCAACTCGCGGCGTCGACACAAGCGCATACCCCGCTGCTACAAACATTGGACAGTTCACCTGTGCTGACTGCCCGCGAGCATGAGATTGCAGTGCTCGTCAAAGCAGGACGAAGCAACCGTCAGACCGCGGCGCAACTGTTCATCGCTGAGCGAACTGTGGAGAATCACCTGTATCGGGTTTTCCGTAAACTCGGCGTTGCGTCGCGAGACGAGTTGGCGACTGTCAAATTGAGTACCGCCAGCGAAGACTGAGTACTGCCAGGCCTTGACGCGTCGGTACCTGCGCGTGGTCCACTCGCAGCGTGGCAGACATCGACAAAGTTCTACACCGCCTGCAAGCCGACGGTGAATACCAGCAAGCACTGATCAACGACCCGATCGCAGCCCTCGCCCCCTACGAGTTGAACGCCGACGACCTCCGCCGACTTGATCACGCGCTCGGACGTCCAGTCGAACCGACCATCGGCTCGCTGCTCAGTCCTGCGCCACACATCGACGAAGCCGATTCGGCCGCTACCTGAATCCCGGTCGGTCGCCGGGCACTCCGAAGCGGCTGGTGGCGTAGGCGTCCAAGGCCTCGACACCGCGCCGGGCGACTCCGGATTCGGAGTCGTCGGCCTCAGCAATTCCGGTGTCGGCGTCGTGGGCCAAGGCGCGAGATTCGGCGTCGACGCCTACTCCTCCGGGGGGGTCGGCATTCGCGCGGGTGGGATGAACGGGTCCGTTTGGCTAGACGGCATACACGGCGCAGCACCTCCGGCACTCTCCTCGGGTCAACGAGAATTCGTCCGATAAAACGACGCGCCAGCGCCGGCCGAGACCGTCGCCCACGGGGTGCCTCCATCGCCTCGTGCGGCGAGGGCGTCGGCGTTTCCTGGTTGCCGTTGATCGGGGTGGTTGTGGTTGTGGTTCAACGAGTGCGTGCGGTGTTCAAAGCGTCAACGCGACGCTGGAACTCGTCGGTGTCGATCTCGCCGGACGCGAGGCGGTGGTGCAAAACTTCGTCGGGCGTCTGACGCGGCGAGCTGCCCCTGCCGTTCCTGGCGAACCCGAAGATGACGATCGCAGCGACGGCCGCTACGAGGACGAACATCACTCCACCCATCCAGAACCAATCGCCACCATTCATGTCGTGGTACCTCATCTGCCAATCTCCGTTCTCTCAGGGTGTCGCGCCTCTTGACGACACGCTGTAGTAGTGATCGTACGCCGCGCAGCGCGCTATCTGTAGGGTCTTTGGACACTGGCGGTGGACGCTGGCGAACCAAGACGCCTAGCCGACCCAGTCGACGGCGCTCGTGCAGTTCAACGCCGGTAGGAGAACACAGTCGCCATCCCAGTCTCCAAGTGGTAGGTGTTGTGACAATGCAGCATCCACTGGCCGGGGTTGTCAGCTTCGATGTCGATCTCGGCGGTGCTCATCGGGAGGACGTTGACCGTGTCCTTGCGCGCAGAGCCGTTGCCGACCATTTGAAACGTGTGGCCATGGAGGTGGACGGGGTGGAACATCATCGTGTCGTTGGCAATCGTCAAGCGCAGCCGCTCGCCCTCAGTCACCGTGATCGGCGCTGTGTCGGGGAAACTGCGGCCGTCGATGCCGTGGATGTACCCGCCATCATCAGCGGTCAGGTGGATTCTCGTCGAGCGGTCGGGGTCCTTGGACTGCAGACGCACGGCATCGGTGGCGACGAGATCGCCGTAGACCAATTCGCGACCTGACAGCTCGCTCGGGCGTGACCCGACTTTCGGGGGCGACGTTGCGTTGCTGGTGCGCAGAATCGCTTCCCCGGCAGGGTCTTGCTTGCCCTCAGGGACCGCGACGATCGGGAACGAACCTGAGACAGCAGTGACGATCACGTCGTACCGTTCACCCATCCCGAGCACAACATTGTCGACCTCCACCGGCTGCACCGGGAACCCATCGGCGTGGGTGACCGTCAGCCGATGCCCGCCAACTGCGACGCGGTAGGCGGTGTCGGAGCCGGCGTTGATCAAGCGGATTCGGACCCGCTGTCCCGGCTGCGCGTCGATCATCTCGCGTTCGGACGGTGCGCGTCCGTTAATGACGTGCAGTGGATACGTGACATCGCCGGTCAGCCCGCCCATCATCGAACCCATGTCGCCCATACCACCCATGCCGCCCATGCCGCCCATGTGACCGGAGTGCCCGCCGCCGCTTTGCAGTTCGGCCAGTACGTCTTGCTGCGTGCGGCCGTAACCGTCGAGCCAGTCGTCGAGCATCAAGGTCACGTCGACATCGAACGCGACCGGGTCGTTCGGGTCCTCCACGATCAGCGGCGCGTACAGACCACGGTCCAACTCCAGGCCCATGTGCGGATGAAACCAATGGGTGCCTGGGTCCGGGACGGTGAACAGATACGTGAACGTGCCCGCCGGCTCCACGGTCATCTGAGTCAGGTCGTGCACACCATCCATGTCATTACGCAACGCAATGCCGTGCCAGTGCAGTGTGTTCCCAGATGTCAGATCGTTGACGAACGTCGCCTCGATCAGATCGCCGACTTGCGCTCGAATACCTCCGGCGCCGGGGCGATCTCCGAACGACCACGTCGAGACGTCACGTCCGCCGATGTTCACCGAAACCGGTGCGGCGGTGATCGTCGAGCGCACCGTGGACGCCCCCGGCTTGCGGCGCAGCGCGTCGCGCGCCTCCACCGAAGGGTCGGACGCGCTCACGAGTGCTCCGCCTGGCCCGGACGGCGACGTGCCTGATCGGCACGCGGCCAATACGAATGCAGTACCTCCGACTATCAACAGTTCCCGTCGCGACAGCACCTTCATCATCAGTCCTTCCAGATCCGCGCGGCGAGCGCGGAGATCAACGGGCGGCTTCAGGGATGTACCCACGTGGCGCCGTCATCGGCGCTGAACCAGACGGTGACGGCGTTGCCATCGTGCACTCCGCTGTAGAGCGCACCGTCAGCGCCTGCTTCGACAAGGCTGGCGTCAGGCGGGAGGGTCAACGACTGCCACGTGACACCACCATCTGTGCTTCGTTGCGCGGTCGGCCCACCCGACGCGTAGATCGTCGCCAGCCCGTCGCCAGAACTGACCCACGACGTGGGTTGTGTACCCAAGGCAACCCATGTCTGGCCGCCGTCGCGTGACTCCATCACACCCTGTTGAACGTCGGCGGCAACAACATGCTGCGTGTCGCTCGGGTCAACGAGAATTCGTCCGAAAAACGACGCGCCAGTGCCGGCCGAGACCGTCGCCCACGTGGTGCCTCCATTGGCCGAGACGGCGACGCCAAGTCCGGGACCCGCCGCGTAGAGGATGTCTCCGGCAGCACCAAATGCATGCACATCGGTGTCCAGCAGTCCGTCGTTCCGTAGTTCGAACGTCGCACCACCGTCGAGCGACCGGTTGAGGCCCGGATGGCCCGACACCCAGATCGTTGTGCCAATGATCGACCAACCCATTGCGTCGGCGTTGTCGAGCGCGCCAACGGGTGCCCAAGTCATTCCGCTGTCGTTGGATTGCGAGACGGCCGCATGACCACCAACGTAGATACGCCCGGCGACGACGGGGTCGGCAACCAACGAATGAAAATCGCCGCCAGTGATACCGACCGCGTCCGATGGCTTCTGTGACGCCGTGCCACTCGAGCCATCGGAACACGCGCCGAGCACGCTCGACACGACGAGCAAGCTGATCGTCGCCGACCTCAGGCGCATCTCAGCCCGCAGTCACGAGAGGAGTGCTTGCATCTCGGTGATCTCGGCTTGTTGCGCGGCGATCACTTGGTCAGCGAGCGCAAGCACGTCTGGGTTCGAGCCGTTCGCCTTGACAGTTTGGGCCATCACGATGGCTCCCTCGTGGTGGCGGATCATCATCTCCATCCACATGCTGTCAAAGTCCACGTCGGTCATCATTCCGAGCGCATCCATCTCCTCGACCGACATCATCCCTTCCATCGACGACATGTCGTGGCCATCGCCCATGTCCATGGTCAGCGGCTTGCCCCATGCGGTCAGCCAGCCGGACATCAGCGCGATCTCAGGGTCCTGTCCGCCTTTGATTCGGGTTGCCAGGTCGCGAACCTCCGCGCTCGCACCGACGGTGGGATCCAGCGCGATGTCGGCCATCTCGATCGCCTGCTCGTGGTGAGGGATCATGCCTTGCGCGAACGTAACGTCGGCGTCATTGAACTGATCTCCAGATGTGGCACCGCTGTCGGCGGAGGTTGTCTCTGACTTTGAGTCACCACCGCAGGCGGCGAAGGCGAGCGCGCCGACAACGAGAATTGTGCTGGCAAGGGATCGAAACTTCATGAGGGAGTTCCTTTTCGGGGAGGCGACTAAGTGGTCAGGGCGACTAGCACTACTACACAGTGTAGGTGATCCATTCACAATTAGGGCGTCAGGTCACGGGCCAAATTCCGAGGGCGGTGCCGGTGACCTGGCCAACGATCCCGTCGGATACAAGTCCGCTCGCGGTCTGGAACGCCCTGACGGCCGAGTCGGTCGGCGCATCGAAGATGCCAGCAACGGCAGTCGCGAGCAGCCCACGATCGATCAGTGACTCTTGCAGGCAGGTCACGTCAGCGCCCGACGAGCCGAGCTGAAGGGTTGCTCCCGTGACGACGCAGGTTGTGGCAAGTGCGACCGAATCCGCCACTAACGGAGTGGTCGAGGTGGTGGACGTCGTTGTATTGGATGGAGTGCTCGAACCTTCTGCAACAGCAGGCGGTGATACGACCATCATCGCGGTCACCGCGATTACGAGCATCCCCACAACAAGTTCGGTACCCATTGCTCTACGGAGATTTTCGACGGCGCGTCGAGGGGTGGCCGCTTTGGAGCCAAATCGTCG